>UMBU01040524.1_pt1 | contig 56379 bp, 53 predicted proteins | sample 1964051 | NCBI WGS metagenome assembly UMBU01 (sample SAMEA4835949, study PRJEB28245) | human gut metagenome | biome: gut microbiome; material: fecal sample | place: Denmark | collected 2008
GTAGGGAAATACAGCACGTTTACGCATGTGGATGTGCGCGGGCATAAGGCGCGCTGGTGATGGATATGGAGTATGTGAGAACGGAAGTATGCACAGAACGGCACCAGCGGAACCGGGAAGAGCTGAAAACGCTGGAAACCCGTGTAAACAACCACGGCAAGGAACTGGACGCCTTGTCGGTGGATTTTGCCGAGCATGTAGCCATGCAGGCAGAGATCAACCGGCAAACGTTGGAACAGCTCAAGGAGCTGCAGAAAAGAACGGCGGAGATCGAAGAGCAGCCGCGTCGCAGATGGGAACAAGTGCTGGGAATCATAGTAAATTGGGCGACGCTGGCGCTGCTGGGACTGCTTGCGGTAAAGATAGGACTTTGACACCGAAAGGGTGTTATTTTTTTAGGAGGGAAAAGGAAATGAAACAATGGATCAAAGCGGCGGGCATCCGCGCGATCAAGACGATTGCCCAAACAGCGGTGGCGATGATCGGCACGAGCGTTGTTATCTCCGAGGTAGACTGGGTAATGGTAGCGAGTGCGTCTGTATTATCTGGGGTACTTAGCTTGTTGACCAGCGTTGCTGGCTTGCCTGAATTGAAAAGCGAATAACAAAAGAAAGGGCCGGAGCAATCCGGCCTTTTTTGTTTGTGAAAGCCCACAGAAAATCTGTGGGCCTCACACTAGGCAAATGGCTGGGCGGTGTATCCAGCATCTCAGGTACTCGTCTATGCGAGTGTGTCGGGAACCATTTCCGACCTCATTTATCCTATACTCTTTTACTTTACACCACTATAACCAATCATTACAACCAATTTCTACATATATTTACAATAAACAACAAGAAGTTCCAGACAAAGTGATAGAGGAAAAGCGGGAGCTTATGCCTTGGGATTTAGTGGACGTTGATAGAAAGGAAGCCCCCAAAAGTGAAATAGGAGTGAAGTAGCAAAAATGGATGGGGCGTAATAGCAAAGATAAGTGGGGCGTAATAGCGGGCGTAATAGAAACCCATTTTATCCACTTTTTCTCCACTTTATTTTTTAGGCATTTGTAAAAGTAAGAGATTCAAAGCATCAAAAAAGCCCGAAAACTCGGCGTTTTCAGGCTTTTTGGCGGAGAAGGAGGGATTCGAACCCTCGCGCCGGTACACCCGACCTACTCCCTTAGCAGGGGAGCCCCTTCAGCCAAACTTGGGTACTTCTCCAGGCTGTATGGATTCCATTGGAATGCTGGCGGAGAGAGAGGGATTCGAACCCCCGGTGCCTTTCGGCATCACTGGTTTTCAAGACCTATTTACGAAAGATTTCCCCGCTGTCATTAAGAGCAGTCAAGGACTTTCAATCCCTGAAAAAACCTGATTCCATGGGCATCAAGGCCTACCAAACCGCATGCCCACGGCAGTTCTCGAATCCCTTCCCAAAATCCTTCTTTTGCACGGTCAGAGTACCGACTGTTAAGGAAGTGTTATTGGGCTAACCCTCTGCCAACCGACAATCAGATGTTATCCTCGGTTTGTCTGCTATCGACAATACTTTCAAATGGAGAGATAACATGAGATCACAAGAAGAACTCCTCGCTCCTATCTTGGAGCAACTTGTCTTATATAATAATATACTAAATACATGTGAAATTGCAACTGTTTTGAACAAACATCAGGCTACTATTCAGCGATATATTTTGAATGGTAAACTTCGTGTTTTGAGAAACGGTAAGAATTATATAACCACAAAAAAGTGGTTGATAGAATTTTTGCAGGTATATGGAGAAAGTGTTCTTTCAACAGGATATAACTCTGGAACATATCGCCAGCAACGCTTGGAAAGTGTATTGGAATATTGTCGGGAACCACGAACTTATCGTGAGCTGATGGAGTTTACCAAGCTGAAGACAAAATCTCATCTTCAGAAGACGGTTACACGCCCTTTAATGAAGGCTGGCCGATTAAAGCTCTTATACCCTGAAACACCGCACACAAACAATCAAAAGTACATTACTGTCATACGGCCATGATTGGCCGCGGGGAGAAGCAGAAAACGGCTTCTCCTTTTTTTATGTTTAATTTTCAAGAAAGGATAACGGTTATGAAATGCTTGCTTAAATATCAATGGCTGAAATTGCCCAGAGAAGAGCTGCTCTCTCATCGCAAGGGGATTATGGGCTATTGGGCAAAATTGGCCTCCAGAGCAGCGTTCCGCAACGGTTATGCCAAATACTGCGGGTACCGCAATAAAGTGACTGCTGGCACATGGGCTGGCGGTATTGTTGGGATTAAAAGCATTTTAGGGGTTAAGAGTCGGGCGCAGGCTCTTGAGGTTCTAGAACAGCTTTTAGAATTTGGATACATCACCTATCGCCTTGATCCTAAAACTAAGAAGCTTACCTATAAAATCAACGATTGGGTAGTCAAATGTTCTGGTGATGACTGCAATACAGGGACAGTTTATGCAACCACAGGCTATGGCTTTTTATGCCTGCCGAGGAACATTACCGAACGACTTGTGAAAAAAGGATATAAATTTGATGAGGCAGACGCATGGCTGGATTTATGGTGCCATACCGTCTATCGGGACCCCCGCAACGCATTTTCATATATGGCGCCGACTGTTCAACTGGGACAGTACGGTTCTGCTCTAACATTGGAGAATCTGGGACAGCGCTGGGGCTGGGAAAAAACAAAAGTGTGGCGTTTCCTTCAAAAGAACAGGGATGCCTTCACGTCACACAAATTGCCCGGCTCCTTCGGATGTCTCATTTTCAATATAAAGTACCCTTCAGGTACGGAGTTTGTAATGCCAACCCAACAGGAAGTTACACGCATTTTAGAGCAAATACGCATTTTAGGCCAAAATACGCATTTATTAGGTTCTGATAATTACCGGATTAACCGGCTCATTGCGTGGTACAGCAAAAAAATATGCGTAGATGAGCTACAGGAAATCTCAGAAACAACAGAAGCCAATGGTCGTGTTGCAGTTTCTTGCCCTATAATACGCGCGTATTTTTCTCACTGTTGGAATTGCAAGAATTATATAAAAGACTGCGAAAGGAAGGATACAGGATATCTACAAGCTTTCCTAAACCAACAGATCCGGGGACCATGTAAAATTACCCTTCCCCATTATTTTCAGACAAAGGAGGAGCCTTCCTATGAGTGAGAATCAAAAAAAATCAGATAAAAATCTTTATGAACAGCAGGAAAATAAACTGTCTGCCCAATCGGAAGCATTTATTGATATGCTGACCAAACGCGGCATTTTGGAAGATCAAAACATTGACGATGAAAAAATTCGTCAGGCTGAAAAGCAGAAAAAAAGAAACATGTACCATAACACCATGCTGATGCTCCAGCATTACCGGGATATCACATGGGTTCTGGAGTGTTTTCCCTCCAATATCGCCGCAGAACTTGATTTACCTATGAACGACCTGGATGCTCTGCTTAGCCTGGTTTCTGCCGAAATCGGTATGAACAATGTGAAGCTGGAGAATCGTCTGCAAAGCGTCCAGAGATCGCGCTTGTTGCTGGACCGAATCAATGAAGCGTTGACAGTTCTGCGCCAAAAGCCGGGTAACGGAGAATTGATGTACCAAGTAATTTACGAAACCTTTATCACACCGGAGAAACTCTCCCATGCTGAGATTCTATACCGTCTCAACATATCCTCCCGGCATTATTACCGTGTCCGTCAGCAGGCTATCAATATTCTATCCATTCGTTTGTGGACTACCCCTACCAGCGAACTGGATAGCTGGTTGGAGGTGTTGACCATCCTTGAAGCTCTTTAAATTTTGCATGGCAGGAACTATGTCAGGAGAAATGGCGAAAAATTGGCAAGATGGCCGCCGATGACATGCAAATGAAAAAGTGCTATGCTTGTAATGTCCCAAAGTGGGCAAGGCGATAAAAGCCGTTTCTGCAGTTTAATGGAACTGTTTCAGAAACGGCTTTTTCTTTTGCCTTATCAAAACTGAATGAGAAAGTTTACCATGGGATTTAAACTACCGCCATTGCCGTTAAGCCCCGCAAGCCTAATTTTGTGAACAGCTCTTGGAGGCGTTGCACTGGTTGGAATTGCCACAACGGCATTTATCTTTATCACATCAAAAAGGACGGTGTAAAGGTGAAAAACAGTGGTTTAACATGACAAAAATATTTTCTCAGGGTAGGACACGAAATGGCGTTGGCAGCTGATAGGAAAAGGAGGTTTATATATGACGCAAAAGCTTACTCTAAAAAAACGCATTACACAAGGATACTGGTCGCTCGTCGCCGCATGTTCCACATTCATTTTAATGCTGCAACCCGTCATGGCAGAGAGTATTTTTGACCGGTTCAGCACCATTATGAAAGACATTTACGGCGAACTGGTCGGGATCAGTACGATTGTCGGGGTTACTGCGGCGGCTGTTGCCCTGTTGGTGCGAATGATTTCCAGAAACCAGCGGGCTGTTGATGAAGCGTCGAGCTGGCTGCGAAGGATCCTTGTAGCATGGATTTTGCTCAATACTTTGGGATTTGCAGTAGCATACTTGCAGCCATTGATTGCCGGTGGCAATTATACCCCGTAAGAAAACATTTTACCAGGACGTAATGATGGAGGTGAGTTACTATATTAGACTGGATTTTTGAAGGTATTGCCAATTGGATCGCCAGTATTGTGGCACAACTGATGGATGCCGTTTCAGGTGTCTTTCTGAATGCGCTCGGTACGGACATGGTAGTAATGGAAGAATATTTCCCCTATGTGTCCAAAGCATTTACAATCTTTCAGTATTTTGGATGGGCGCTCATTTTCATCATTACAGTCTGGCAATTATTTAGGACATTTGGCGGTCCCATAACTGAAGCAGAGAACCCATGGCAGCTTGTTGTGCGCAGTTCCATTTTTGCGTTGCTCATCGGATACGCCAAACCAATATTTATGTTGCTTCTGGACATTGCAAGGGCTCCGTACACCGCCTTGATGGATGCAACCATGAATCCCGGCGATTTTACCTTTGCCGGCATCGAACAGGTTCTTACCAACGGTATTACAACGTTGGTCTCGGTAATTACAATTGTAGGTCTGCTTTTAGAGATTATCCTTATGATTTCTTTGGGCTGGAACTATTTCAAATTACTTCTGGAAGTTGTGGAAAGGTATATCATCGTTGGGGTACTTTGTTATACCTCGCCATTGGCTTTTGCACTGGGCGGATCCAAGAGCACCAATGGGGTGTTTCATTCATGGTGCCGTATGGTAGGTTCCCAGCTGTTTTTACTGGTGATGAACGTATGGTTTTTGAGAGCGTTCAACTCATCCGTCGGAACTTTTATGGCAAACGGCGGCGCACTCACCAATGGTGCAGGCAACATTTTCTTGTGGATGTTCTGTGCGCTTGGCCTTTTGAAGACGGCGCAGCGTTTTGATACCTATTTGGCCTCTCTCGGTCTTTCCGTAGCGCAGACCGGTAGCAGCATGGGCATGGAGCTTTTGATGGCAGCTCGTGTACTTGGCGGTTTTGGCGGTGGAGGCGGAGCCAGGAGTGCAGGCAGTGTATTCCGCGGAGGTGCAGCAGCGGCCGGAAGCGCCGGTGCCGCGGCTAGTGGCCTGGCTGGATTTGTCTCCAAATTCAAACCCAGCAGCTTTGTTCGTGATTCTGTTGTGGAAGGCGGTACCCGTATGGGAGCCGGCGGCGGGCTTGGCGTTGTTGGGAGAGCCTTTGGCGGTATGTACGCCCGTGGAGGAGGCACCCTGAACGGTGACGGAATTTCCTCTGTTGCCGCCGGTGCACCGGGGACATCTGGACGGATTGCTGGAGACATCGCGGATAGGAGCTTAGGTAATTATATGCCCCACTTGGCTGGAAGCAAACTAAGCGGTACGGAGATTTCAGGCGGACATATCAGTACCACGGCCATCGGAGCAGACGGCAGAGAATCATCGGTTGAGATGTTTAATGCTGCTCAATTTGAAAAGCCGAGTTCTCCATACTCGGTTGTTACTGCTTCTGACGGCAGCCAATGGTATCAAATCGCAAGCGGCGAAGGAATGGGCACATTTTACAGCACTCCAAATTTTACTGGAGACCCCTCCGAAGCAGATCAAGTTGCCGCAACCTTCCCTGGTGTTCCAGAAGGCACGACCTTGCGTACCGTTGATGAAGGAACGATTGAGGTCAGCAACAGTAGCGGAAACAGTATGTGGTACAACAGTGCTTTCTATCAGGAGCCGGATGCACCCCATGACACAATTTCCTCTGCGGATGGCGTGAGCTGGTATGCAATGCACCCACATGCGGCGGCTCCGGAGTTTGAGTCTGGAGATATGGCCTATACACAGGCGCAGTTCCAGTCATTTATGCCGGGCTATGAACAGCCTGTCAGTCAGATCAATTCTGAGCATGGCGACGAAGGGTACATTGAAGTACGGCACGCCGATGGTTCCGGAACTGCCTTCTACGATACTACCCAATATGAAGCACCCAGAGGAGATTATCAGGTATATGAGGATTCCCAAGGTGGGCAATGGTTCGCCATTCACGGAGATCCTTCTGTTGAGCGCAGACCTGTTTACGAAGATGGTAAGCCTGTTTATGAAGACGGCGGTGTGAAGTCGGTAAATGTGGAGTCTGTCCACTACCGGTCAACGCCTACTCGTTATGATAGCCCCTCTCGAAGAGATACTAACGACCGCAGACCGCCAAGACGCAAATAATTCTCTTTTTGCCGGAAGCACATCAAATGGTGTGCTTCCGTTTTTTATAGAATCGAGGTGATTTCATGGCAGAGTCCAATAAGCAGTATATGGGCGACGGACACGACAACATAGGTCAAGCCGCACACAAGACCGCAGAAGCAGCAAAGCAGGTTTCCAAGGCAATTGCAGGAAAAGCGGCGTCTGCGGGCGCCAATGCAACCAGCGCGGCAGCTGGCGCAGCAGTGGCAGGTGCGGCCCAGACTGGGCAGGCGGTTGCTGGTGTAGCTGCCGGTACGGCCGCAGGCGGTCCCATAGGGGCCGTTCTTGCGGCCGCATGGGCCCTACGTCATACCCTGCTTAAAATACTCGTTTGCCTCTGTTTGCTGGTTTTGTTTTTCATCGTGGCAATCATCTCTCTCCCGGCAATTATTTTCAATCAAGTTTTTCATACAGATCCGGCCACGGTAGACCCGAATCTTTCAACTGACCCCTATGCAATTTATGAAGAGATGTCTACCAGTATTTCGGATTGTGTGACCGATGGATATGACCGCGCTTTGGCAGAAGTAGAACGCATTATCGAAGATGGCGGTTACGACTACGACTATTCCATGGAGGCGTTGGTCGATTATGGGAAAACTTCAGCAGATTATGATGTCTGCTATATACTTGCCGCTTACTCCGCATCCATGAACCAGCAAGGCACCTCGGAAAGCGATATGGCGGTAAAACTGGGTGCCGTATCTGATCAGATGTTCCAGGTTACCTCTGAAGAAAAGGTAAAGGAACGGGTAAAACCTGTTACCTACTCCACCTATGAGGCCAAGACGGTAACTGTTGTCACCGAAATAGCTTCGACAGGCTCTATCAATGGGGTTACACAGTACCGGTATGAAACGGAAACACAGACCTATTATGTAGAAACCGGTTCGGAGGTTTCTACTGATCCGGTTACTGTAACCTCCTATAAAGTGGTAGAAGTGGATGTTCCGGTTTATACTGACGGAAAAATTACCGGGACAGAAAAGAAAACCTATTATACAAAAGACGGCACCGAAACCCTAACCCCCACAACTGAGATGGTGAAATACGTAGAATGCACAATACATCCGTTTGACCAGTCGGTAGTTTTGACTGCCTTTAACATCGACTCAAACGCCCAGTACGACCAGTTCAACACCACCTATGGAGAGGCAATTTTTCAAATGGCCAATTCCTTGAAAATGACCCTGTATGGGAGCACTGGCGACGGCTCGGTACCGCCTCTTACGGATGCGGAGCTAATCGCCTTTTTAAACCGACTCGACTGCAGTGGCACACGCAAGGAACTAATCCGCGTCGGCCTGTCATTGGTTGGCCGGGTGCCCTATTTCTGGGGCGGAAAATCAGAAGCAGGTTGGAATCCAGACTGGAACACTCCTAAGTTGGTTACATCAGCAGGCTCTTCCTCCACTGGCACCATTCGGCCATATGGCTTAGACTGCTCTGGTTTTACCGATTGGGTATATAAAACCGTGTTTGGCAAGGGGCTGTATGCTGGTTCTTGGAATCAATGGGACAATACATACGCCATCACAGAAGAAGAGCTTTTACCTGGTGATTTGGGATTTATGGCGGTACCGGGAACGGTGCCGGTCAACCATGTGTTGATTTATGCCGGCAAAGGTGAAAATGGAGAACAGATGTGGGTGCATTGCGCGAGTGGAACCGGTGTCGTTCTGAACTCTCCGGATTACGTTACACAGTACCGCAGACCTATTGGATTTGATTTGGAAAACGATATTCCTCCCAACAGCGGCGCTGTCATCAGTCCCGACGCTTCTGATGTCAATGGTGAAGTATTGGAAACGCTCACCGTAGAAGTTACCCACTACTGCGCCTGCACAAAATGCTGCGGAGAAAATGCGCAGGGAATTACAGCAAGCGGTAAGAAGGTAGAACAAGGCATGGTTGCGATGTCAAGCGTATGGCCCTTTGGAACTCAAATTATGATTGACGGCACCATGTATACAGTAGAGGACCGTGGAGGCAGTGGCATTGAGAGCAACCGCAACCGGGTTGATATCTATGTACCGGATCATCAGGAAGCCCTTCGTCTCGGCCGATTTACGACCACTGCATATATTTATCGAATTGGACGGTGAAGAAACAATGGAAGAAAAAGAGTTTAACAATATCTATGCAATCCCCGCCAATTATACCGACAGTGGCAGGCTTATGGGTGGCATGCTGGAAATACGCAATACAGTAGAGGCAATTATCCTTGTTGGGGTGATTGGTTATCCTGAGCTCATGTGGCTGCCTATCCCCGGCACAATGAAGATTGTTGTTATGACCGTGACCCTACTTCCCCTTGGTATTCTGGCGTTGATGGGGATTGCCGGGGATTCACTTTTCCAATATGCCGGCCATATGATCCGGCATTGGACGCACCGCCGGAAACTGCACTATAGGAGGATTGGATACCGATATGCTTCAAACCCAAAAGATAAATCTAAGAAAAAAAACAGGAAGAAAAAACAACTCCAGAAACGCTCCGACTGAGTTTGTTCAAGATTTTATTCCTCTCAAGGAAATCCGCAATGGGATCATAGAAACCACCGATGGACGTTACATCAAAATCCTTGAAATCGAACCTATCAATTTCTTACTGCGTTCTGATGAGGAGCAGTTTAATATCATCTCATCCTTTGCAAGCTGGCTCAAGATTTCCCCTCTGCGCCTGCAGTTTAAAAGCGTAACGCGTAAGGCCGATTCGGATCGGCATATTGCCATGCTGAAAAATGAATTGGAGGAGGATTCAAACCCGCAATGTAAAGAGTTGGGACAGGAATATATCAAGCTCATTAGAGATGTGGGCAATCGAGAAGCACTGACACGGCGCTTCTTTTTAATTTTCCAGTATGAACCATTTGGAGGCAGCCGACGCTCTGGAACTCCAACCTACAGTGAAATCTGCAGCATGATTCAAACCGCCGCACAGAATGCAAAATCATATTTTCTGCAATGTGGAAACACCATTGTTCAGCCAAAGGACGAAGACGCCTTTACGGCGGAAATCCTTTATATGCTGTTTAATCGGCGCTCTTGTGTAGACGAACCGTTTCAAAGCCGGTTGGACCGTGTAGTAATTGATTCTATGCGTGCAAAAAAGCTGACAATCGGACTGGATCCGGTTCCCAAAATTCGGGCGGTAAATTTCATTAGTCCTCGTGGTATTGATTTGGACCATTACAACTACATTATCATGGATGGCCTATATTACTGCTATTTATATGTGCGGAAAGACGGCTATCCCAATTTGGTGCGGGCCGGGTGGATGTCCGCCCTCATCAATGCCGGTGAAGGCATTGATGTGGATTTACACCTCCGCCGGGAGATTCGAGGAAAGACATTGGATCGTGTGGCGCAGCGCATTCGGCTGAATAAAACAAAACTGCGGTCTATGCAGGACACAAGTACAGATTATGAGGAGTTGACCAATAGCATTCAATCCGGGTATTACATCAAAAATGCGATTTCCAATGAGAATGAAGACCTTTATTATATGTCGATCATTATAACGATTTCGGCTAAGACCTATGAGGAACTTATGTGGCGTAAACAACAGATGGTAGATCTGTTGAAATCCATGGACATGCATACCCATGACTGCAATTTCCAGCAGGAAGCAGCGTTGCGGTCGACCATGCCTTTTTTGTTCCTTGACCCTAAGCTGGAGAGAAAAACCAAGCGAAATATTTTGACTTCTGGCGCAGCTTCCACTTATATGTTTACTTCCTTTGAGATGTCCGATGACACGGGTATCCTTCTGGGAATCAATCGGCATAATAACTCGCTGTGCATTGTAGACCTCTTCAATACCAGAATCAATAAAAATGCCAATGTTACCATCATTGGCACCAGCGGCGCCGGAAAAACATTTACGATGCAGCTGATGGCGCTCCGAATGCGGATGCGTGGCATTCAGGTCTTTATCCTTGCTCCAACGAAAGGGCATGAATTTAAACGAGCCTGCAACGCAATCGGCGGAGAATATATCAAGCTTAGCCCCGGTTCCCAGCAGTGCATCAATATCTTGGAAATTCGCCTGACGCAGACGCCGGAGATGGAGCTGATAGATGAAATTGATTATACAGACACCGATTCTCTATTGGCACGCAAAATCCAACAGCTAATGATTTTCTTTTCGTTGCTTGTTCCGGACCTGAGCAATGAAGAGGAACAGATGCTGGATGAAGCACTGATCAAAACGTACAAGGATTTTGGCATCACGCATGACAATGATTCTCTTTACACAGATGCAAGCAAGACCAAACTCAAGCCGATGCCAATCCTCGGAGACTTGCATAAGCACTTAAAACAAAACCCATTGACCGAAAGAATCGCTATCATCGTCAGTCGTTTTGTAACAGGATCAGCCCAGTCATTCAACAGGGCCACCAATGTGGATCTGTCGAATAAATATATCGTGCTCGATTTAAGCGAACTCAAGGGCAAACTCCTTCCGGTTGGCATGATGATTGCGCTTGATTATGTGTGGGACAGCATCAAAGCAGACCGCACCAAACGAAAGGCCATTATGATTGACGAGATATGGCAGCTTATTGGAGCCAATTCCAACCGACAGGCTGCAGAGTTTTGTTTGGAAGTATTTAAGCTAATCCGTGGTTATGGTGGAGGTGCGATTGCTGCTACGCAGGATTTGGGGGATTTCTTTAGCCTGGAAGGCGGAAAATTTGGAAAGGCCATCGTCAACAACTCAAAAACCAAGATGATTTTAAACTTAGAACCGGATGAAGCGGAGTATGTGAAAGAAACCCTCAAACTAACCCGCACAGAACTGCGCAGCATCACCCAGTTTGAACGTGGAGAGGCCCTCATTGTAAATAACAACAATAAGGTACCTGTATTAGTCAAGGCCAGCAAGACAGAACAACAGATGATTACAACCGACCGCGCTGAGTTGGCCGCTTTGCTGAAGGAACGGCAGGCACAAAATACGCAAACAGATTAAGATACGCATTTTGGCGCAAATGCGTATTTATTCAGCTATTTTTTAGAGGAGGTGACCCGATAGATTGCTTTTACAGGACGAACAGTATGTTATCAAGTGGTTGTCCCAGTATGGTGCATTGACCAAGACGCAGATAATCCGCCTGCTGAGAGACAAAAGCCCGCAGACTGCTGAGAAAATCATCAAAAATCTGAAAAAGCAGTTGTTCATTTCTGATGTAGCCGGCGGGTATTATGTGGGGTTAGACCCCATGGTGCAACCGGATCAGCGTATCATTTTAGCGGTGTGGGTGTTGCTTCAGTTTATTGATAAGGTGGATCCTATGGCGCATTACCCTGCCGTTTATCCAGCCCAGCTTTTCTTCCTCAAGGAAGATATGGGATATGAAATTGTGGTGCTTTATGATGGAGAGCAGCATTTAACGCGGCTGCTCCAACCGCAGGATGATCTCAAGTATATTTTTGTGCTTCCGCATATCTCCATGGCGGAGGAACTCCGCCTTCCGCCAGCACCCTGCATTTTTTGCACGGTGGATTATGACGGTCAGGAGGAGCCCAGCGTGACCTTTTACTCTGGGGGTGAAGAACATAGAAAACAGATTGTCAGCGTTTGAAACAGCTTTGGAAAAGGTAAAAAGAAAAATACGCCGAACCGATGCTGCAGTACAGGATACTGAAGACATGCTTCACGCCGGTATGGTAGAGAATGCTTGTGAGTCCGCGTTTCAGCTTGCCTATGAAGCTGAGCAACTCACTCTTTTGGCACGCACCCTGCCGGCCTATACTGGCAATCCAACCGCAGCGCAGGTATCGGAAAATATCATGCTTAGTGTGGCACCCATCCAAATTGGCTTTACCTGTGAAGGTTGGTTTGGCGTTTTCATTCCATCGCTTCTACCGAAAAAATCAAAGGGATCCGCCGATTACATCAGAGCCATGCTGTACCCCGCAATGCGCCGGTTTTTCCATGGCAAGGAGCCGGTACGGTATAACCGGTGCGTTCTGATATTCCGGCATATATATGACAAATGCCGGCCGGAACGCAGATACCGGGACCATGACAACATCGAAATCAATATGGTATCGGATATCGTAGCACTCTATGTAATGACCGACGATGCGCCGCCCTGCTGTTCCCACTATTATTGCAGTGCTGCCGGCGATACTGACCGCACCGAAATTTATGTGGTCAACCGGGAGGATTTTCCAAGATGGCTCAAAGCGGAAAAGACCTTTCCGTTGGAAGGAGTAAAACTGCTTGAAAAGCATACTTAAACCACCACAAAACAGGGGTGCTATCAAGCCAATGGCAGATCAAGATTGCCTCCCCTGTTCCGATGTGTGGCAAACCCGCATGAAATCAAGATTTTTCAGGCCCTATCCAGAAGAAAAAACAGACGAAGAGAGCAGTCTTCCTGTCGTAAATTCCATCATGCTATGGGAGGGATTATGATTACCATTCGCCCCGGCAGCAGAGTATACAGATTGTTGCTTCTTCTTTCAGTTGGAGGGGAATTTCCGGCGGAATCGCTTCATCTTCTGGGAGAAGATAACGACTTAAAAAAGTTTATCCATCGTTTGGAGGAGATACAGGATTTCAGGATGGAGCGAGAAGGAAAAGTTTACACCACCAAACTCCTTAACATCAGCGGAAAACGTGGGGCTCGTATCATCCGCCTTTATAAAGGCGCGCTTGCAATACTTCAAGAACTTCACCCTCAAGCGTATCCCTACTATATGTCATCCTTTTGGGGACATCGGTTCCCAGGGGATCCCACACACATCAACCGCAATCACCGTGTCAGCGAAACGCTGGCCATGTGCATGATGGCCGGGATAGAGATTCGCCCCTATTTGCTACCGCCTCTGCAGAAGAAACAAATTTTGCACACGGTCCCTAATTTTCCTGCGTTCTATATCGCACGGGATTTTAAGCAGCTCGACAATTTGGAACTCAATAAAACTACGTTTACCCGCATTGTCGGCGCTCTGTTCTATCCGGGCGGCGTATTTGCAGTGTATAACACACGCGACGCCGCCATGCGCTGGAGCGGTATGGGAGAATTTAAGGCGGCACACTATCTTCTTGAGATAGCAAGAATGAATGCTGGAATTGATGAAATATCATCGGCACTGCTGCTGGGCCGCGATCCTGAGATTGCCCTTCAGACGGTAGTAGAATCGGATAAAAGCAAGCGTATGGAAATGCGTTTTGACCGTATCTACGCCCATGTTCACTTTATTCCTATGGACTCCAATGGTATTCGGTTACTCAAAATTCTCTCACTCCCAAACTGGAATAACAGAATGCTCGATGTGCTGTTCGACCGAGAGATGCGCCCGCAGGGATATGGTTTTATGGAATATGACGCATTTGTGGACGGGACGTATATCTACTCTCATCTTGACAGCGATATTGCGCGGCTCATTCGGTTTCGGCAAGCATTGGAGACGCAGCAAAAACCATTTGAAGTGCTTTGCTTTCCATGGCAAACTGAGTTTCTGCATAAATATCTGGGCGGTTACGTCAAACTCAAACAGCTTGAAATGGATGCAGTGGAAGCTGCCATGGAAATCCCGTCCAGAAGCATATGGAAAGGGGTGCGATAAGGAGGCACAGATTTTGAAAATCCGAAAACCAGAGATTGACTCACGAAAAGCGGCTATTGCGGTCGCTATTGCTTTAGGTGTGCTTGCGGCACTATATATCGGCGGTATCTGCGGGCAGCTCAATGACAACTATCAGGAGTGGACAGCCAATGGAGGTATATCAAGCAATGCTGCCATGCGCCCTATCAATTTCAGCCCATTTTTCTCCATTCCCTATGTTTTTACTGCTGAAGGCGTCAAGGGATTTCTCTTTGTCCTGGTAACCGCAGGGGCGATATCTCTATATATCAAGATTCACGACCGTTTTTCCAGCAATGACATCGACAACCGCAATTTCAAGCGAAGCCAACGGGGCACCTACGGCACCGCAGGATGGATGTCAGAAAAAGAGATGAAAGAAGTACTGGAAGTGACCCCTATTGAGAAGGCAAAAGGCACTATACTTGGTAAACAGGGAAAAAATACAATCTGCCTTCCAGAAGATACCCGTCTCAATAAGCATTTAGCGGTGTTTGGCGCAAGCGGTACCATGAAATCAAGAGCTATCATACGCAACTTGGTGTTTCAAGCGATTAAACGCGGCGAGAGCGCAATCCTGACCGATCCGAAAAATGAGCTGTATACCGACACAGCTGAAATGTTTCGCAAAAATGGATATACGGTAAAAGTTTTTAACCTGGTTCAGCCCCAGTTTGGGGATTCATGGAACTGTATGTCGGATCTCATGGGCGATACCTTGATGGCGCAGGTGCTTACGGATGTCATCATCTCCAACACCAGTTCCGAACGCGGCGACCACTTCTGGGATAACGGAGAAGGCAATCTGCTCAAGGCCTTGGTGCTCTATGTTGACCAAGACGCCAGCAGAGGACCGGAAGCTAAGCACCTTCCTGCCGTATACCAGTTATTAACACAAAACTCGGAACGCCAGCTTTCTGCCATGTTTGCAAAGCTTCCTTTAAACCATCCTGCAAAGGCTCCCTACAACCTGTTCGCGCAGGCTAGCGATACCGTTCGGGCCGGTATTGTTTTGGGATTGGGGACAAGACTTCAGGTGCTCCAAAACGAAGCAGTTCGCAGAATTGTCAGTCATTCTGATATCGACCTTGCGGAACCAGGGCGTTCCAAATGCGCCTACTTTATTATTTTAAGCGACCAGGAAGGAGCTCTTGATTTTCTATCAAGTTTGTTTTTTTCCTTTCTTTTTATCAAACTCGTCCGCTATGCAGACGCACAGCCTAACGGCCAGTGCAAGATCCCGGTGAACATCATTCTGGATGAGGGCAATAACGTGGGTACAATCCCTGATTTTGCACGCCGCCTTTCAACGATTCGTTCTAGGCTTTTGCATGTGACCTATGTATCACAAAACCTGCCGCAGTTAAAAAACAGATACCCTAATGATTTGTGGGCAGAGATTCTCGGTAACATGGACACACACCTCATGCTTGGATGTGCGGACGACGTAACTGCAGAATTTTTTAGTGCCCGCAGCGGAGATATGACAGTAGAAGTAAACAGTACGATGACTGTCCGTAAGACCATAGCAGTGGCACAGGTAATCCCACAATATCGACAGACCGAAGGAATTGGACGCAGGCGATTGCTTACACCGGATGAAATACTTCGCCTCCCTAATGATGAACTTCTTATCTGTATCAGGGGACAAAAAGTACTGAAGGCACAAAAACAAGATTTTACAGAACACCCTTTGTCCAAGGAAATTGTGCGCAGCCCCATCCGGGAATATACACCGCAGCACCAACCTTTTGTCTTCCAGACCGAGCCGGAAGAACAAAAGGAAAGCATAGAAACCCCAGTCAAGAAGATTAAGGGGTCATCTCTTTATAAAACGGCCAAACCCCCGGATGAATTTTAAGGGCTGATTTGGGTATTCGGGGTAAGCTCCCGTTTACATATATACTTCATAGAAGGAGGTAAAACAATGAGCAACAAAGACACTCACGCTGGACTGCAGTTGGAGGGAAGCATGCTTTCCGATACCGATGAGATCGGTAATGACACAGCCGGTTTGGCATTGGCAGCAGAGGCAAAATCCCAAAAAGAAGAGGTTACACCCCAGGCCGAAATACAACCGATACCAGAGGACGGTTCTCAAGCAACCGAGAGCGATTCTCCCCTACCGGAGAAAAAGGAACCGCGAAGACGGCACACAACGACCAAGAAAGCATCTGCGGAAGAGACAACCGATCCCACATCGGAAGTGGAGGAAGGCATCGACACCTCATCGCCACAAGAGGAGCAGACGGACAGAAGCCCCCGCACTGCTGGGAGAAGAACGCGCCGCAGTAACGCGGTAATTTCTATTGATGCGGAGCGTTCAGTACAGACACCTGATGATAAAATCCAGAGTGATCTGCTTGATTTGGTGGAATCACTGAAGTCGCACCGTATTCTTACTGGAACCATTCAAGGTGTAGAACGTTCGGAGGAAAACCCTGATCTGAGTTATGCAGTGGTTTATCATGGTGACTTTAAGGTTGTTATCCCGGCAGAGGAAACCGTGGAACCGCCGACAGATTTTCGGGATCGTTCACCGGGCGATGTCATGCATTATTTGGTGACCAAGAGGTTGGGTGCCGAGATTGATTTCATTGTCAAGGGTGTGGAAACTGAAACTGGCATTGCAGCGGCCAGCCGGTTGGAAGCAATGGCAGCAAAGCGCAGGGCGTACTATTATGGGACAGACAGGGCAGGCAATAATCTGCTTTATGAAGGTATCTGCGCCGAGGCTCGTGTAGTTTCGGTAATACGCGCCGGTATTTTCGTGGATATTTTTGGTGTAGAAACTTATATCCCTCTGCGTGAGTTGAGCTATCAGCGATGGATGGATGCCGCCTCCCATTATCAGGCAGGTCAACGTGTTCTGGTAAAGATTCTGAGCATAGACAGGGAGGACCGGCAACATATCCGAGTTGCTGCATCGGTGAAACAGGCCGGGGAGAATCCCTATGAAAAGGCATTGCGTCGTTACACAGTTGGCAGCCGGTATGTTGGGACAGTGAGTATGGTAGATACCAATGGGGTTTTTGTCAGCCTCGACGGCGGTATTGATTGTCTTTGCACCTATCCCAAGCGCGGTCGCCCACCTAGAGGTTCTCGTGTGACTGTGCGGATTCTCGGCATCAATAAAGAGAGCAATCGCATTTGGGGCGCCATTACACATATGACCACACGATGATAAGGAGGAAACACAATACTATGGATGAACACTTGTCTCTGAAAGAACAGGGACGCAGAAAAGAAATATTTGAACAGGCACAGAACATAGTTCTTCAGGCGCTTCCCGTGGAAGTTGCAGAGGGAGCCTATATTGTACTGGATTACTCCGGTTTTTATCTGCAAATCGCATTCTCCCCACTACACCCATTGATGGTATTCTATCTGGCACGACGACTGGAAGGCCATAGCACACAGAAAGAACGCCGGCTTATCAATGAGCTGAATTTACGGGGGGTACTCGGCAGCTATGCCATCAACGATGATGTCGGATGCTATTCCTATCGTTCGACACATTGGTTGGATACAGAACTGAGCAAAGAAAGATTTTTGGAAATACTGGGACGCTGTACCGAAGAGGCCATGCGCGGTTACAGCCAGCTAATGGAAGCTGCTTAGTTTTCTCCATGTGGATTTGGGTGTTGCAATCTTCACCTTCTTGTTGTGTAATACTGGTAGACTGAGAATTATACATCTGCTTTTTCGAGTTCCATTCTCAGTCTGACAATGACACGATTGGAGGGAAATTCATGAAAAAAATCTTTGTAACAGGAGCTGTCTTGCTTCTGTGTATTGCAGCATTATCCGCATGTAGTCAGGATAAGGCCGAGTCGTCCACCCCCGCTGCCTCAACAGCTTCGACCGGCGTGGTTTCCCAAGTGCCGGAAGAAAGTACAACCGAGATGGAAGCGTCCACCCCAGAAGTATCTGCTCCTTCCGCAGAGGAGCGTGCGGCCCATGAAGAGGAGGAAACGGAGACATCCACGGTATCTTTCCCTAAAAAGGAGCCGGCAGAGCAGGAACCTTCAACCCACACCTCCCGGCAGCCTTCTGAGAAACCAAGTGTGAGCGAGCAGCCCTCAACGCAGGCGCCGCAAACTCCATCATCCACGCCGGAGCTAGCTCCCACACCGGAACCCGAACCGGATCCAACTCCATCCCCACAACCAAGCGGTCCGTTTGACTATCCATTTAACCCGGAACAAATTGTGGCAGAGATGCGTTCCTATGGGGAATCCTTGGGGCTTACCTATGGGATGGGGGCCAGCCATGGCCAAACGGTGACAGCCTCTCAAAGCTTTCAGGGAGCCAATCTCAAGAAAGGCCTGCAAAACGCCATCAGTTTTTTGCTGAGCGATGAGTTTCAGGAATATGGTGGTCAAACGCCGACCCATTTTAAAATCGGATATTCCGGCAGTAACGGCCACTACATTTTTGCGATCTACTATTAACCGAATACTTCCACAAAAAATCCCTTGCATTTCTGCAAGGGATTTTTTATGCCATGAAAGGATGGAAATTATGAGCTTAACACAATGTAAGGGCATAGCAAAAAAGCTTACCGCCTTAGTGCTGTGCCTAATAATGCTGTTTTCTCTTATCCCGTCAACAGTATTTGCTTGGACATCTAGTGAAGGTGTCCCCTGTACCACATTTTATGGGGATTATATCGTCGGTTCAGATGGGCAATATTACCGTTCCCCAAAAGATTACTACACATTAACTTATAAAAATGACGGCACTACAGTCTACAGCTATCATTCCGGTAATAACCCTTACAAGAGATACATGCTGCAGTTAGAAAACGGTGAGAGTCGGCAGGTCTACTGTATAGAAGCCGGCATTACCTTTGGCGGTGTCGATTATATCAGCTCCAGCTACAAGAACAATGCCTACTTCCAGATGCTCCCCTACAGTGCGCAATGGGGCATCATGCTGGTCAGCCTCTATGGATGGCAGCCGGGCAAATCAATCCCTGCTGAATTGAACGGTTTAAACCAGGACGATTTCTATTTTGCTTCACAAATACTCATATGGGAGTTCCAGCAACAGCTGCGTACCAGCCCTACCAGTGACCGCAAAGATTACGGGAAAGTATTGGCAGACAACTACTACAACATCATTAAGGGACGCCCGGCAGAGCGTGCCTATAACTGGATTTTGGAACAAATGGCAAACCACATCAAGGCACCAAGTTTCGCATCCACCAATTCCTCCAGCGCCCCTACTCATACTTTGGAGTACAATCCGGACACAAAATTGTATTCTCTTACTCTGACAGATACCAATGATTTAGGCCTTGATTTGGATCAGGTGTCCGGTAGCAGCGACATCACCGTTTCACGCTCTGGAAACCAGTACACTTTTACAAGCAGTAAAATGATTGAGTCTCCTGTACTGCTCGAATTTCAGAAAGATGTTCCCACGACTGGAGAGGCCTTGCTTATCTGGGGCGATCCGGGCCAAACACGGCAGTCGATGATGACCGGCTCAGAAGACCCCGTTTATTTCTACATTCGCTTTGATACTGAAACGTGGGGACAGGCCCAGCTGATCAAGACATCCGAAGACGATATCGTTGAGGGAATCGAGTTTGATATTGTCGGTAACGGCAAAACTACGCATGTAACCACTGGCCCGAACGGCACAGTAGACCTCAATCTCATGCCGGGCACATATACGGTAACAGAAGTTCCCATCGACCGCTATGTAACCCCTGCTTCCCAAACAATTGTCATTGAAAGCGGTCAGACTACGACCTTCAGTTTCCATAACGTCCTGAAGAAGTTCCGCATTGAAGGAACAAAAGTGGATGCGGAGGGCGGCAGCGATCCCAGCGGCGATGGCCAGCTTTCAGGCGCCCAGTATGGCCTATACCACAACGGCGAGCTGATTGATACCTTCACCACCGATTCTAACGGTACCTTTGTGACCGGATACTATATCTGCGATTCTGGATGGGTACTCAAAGAAATCACACCCAGCGAAGGGTACCTGTTGGACGAAACTGAGTATGCCATAGGCGCGGAACCTGGGCTTTACACCGTAGAACTCAATACCATCAGCAGCGAACTTCCGGAACAGATCAAAAAAGGCCAGATTCAGCTGGTTAAGCACATTGATAAATGGGATGAAGATATCGACCCCGACGAACAAATCTCTGGTGGCAACACCGGTATGGTGGAGCAGCCGGAAGCTGGTGCTGAGTTTAAAATCTATCTCGCAAGCGCCGGCAGCTTTGAAAATGCAAAAGAATCGGAACGGGATATCCTTGTAACAGATGAAAATGGATTCTGCATCTCTAAGTCTCTCCCATACGGCCGCTATCTTGTGACCCAAAGCGCAGGTATGGAAGGACAGGCGTTTGTACCTGACTTCACTGTGTTCATTCGAGAGGATATGCAGACCTATTCCTATATCCTCAACAATTCGACCATCACTGGCCGGATCCGCATTGAAAAACATGATGCAGAAACCGGCGAAATCATTCCTGTAAGTGGCATTGGATTTAAAGTGCGCGATATGTCAACTGGTGAGTTTATCCAGCAGACAGTATATTATCCAAATCCTGTCACTTATGAAGTATTTTATACTGGCCCAGATGGAGTGCTTTGGCTACCGGACGAGCTCCCATATGGCAGCTTTGAATTGGTCGAGGTGGAAACCGCCTACGGCTATGTTCTGGATTCTAACCCTGTGCCTTTTGAGGTAACCGGTGAAACTGAAGTGATTACGGTTGTCAAAGAAAACTATCCCCAGATGGGTACTATCAAAATCACGAAAAGCGGCGAGATTTTCTCCAGTGTGACGGAAAACGAAGGCGTTTACCAACCGGTATATGAAGAAGCAAGCTTGGAAGGCGCCACATTCGATATTATCGCAGAATCCGATATTGTCACTGGAGACGGTACCGTGCGCGCCCATAAGGGAGATGTAGTTGATACCATCACCACAACCACACAGGGCGCTGAAAGTAAGCCGTTATATCTGGGCAGCTATCGTATCGTGGAGAAGGAAAGCCCTGTTGGCATGGTGGCGTGCGAAGACCAATTTGCCACTCTAACCTATGCAGGACAGGAAATTTCCTTGACCTCAACAGAAGTCAATATTTACAACCAACGCCAAAAGCTGCAGATAGAACTCATCAAATCTATGGAAACCGATGCCCTCTTTAGTATCGGTCAGGCGGAGGAGTACAAGGCGGTATCATTCGGTCTGTATGCCCAAACTGATTTGGTTGCCGCCGACGGTACCATGATTCCTGCCGATGGGCTGATCGAAGTGGTAAACCTAAATCCGGAAACCATGCAAACCGATGAGGAAACCGGCGTGCTGCGCTTTACTGCCCAGTTTGCCAGCGACCTCCCCATAGGCAGCTATTACCTTCAGGAACGGAGCAGCGACAGTCAATTTGTTATTTCCCAAGAGAAGTTCCCTGTAGTGTTTGAATATCAAGGTCCGGACACGGAGCTGGTTACCATCACCGCCAACGAAGGAAAGCCCATTGTGAACGAATTGATTCGAGGCAAAATCCAAGGCCTCAAGGTGGACGAGAATGGCAACGGACTCGGCGGTGCTAACATTGGCCTGTTCAAACCGGAAACCACAGAGTTTACGGAAGAGAATGCTCTGATGGTAACAAAATCCGCCGATAATGGGTCCTTTGCATTTGAGGGCGTACCTGCTGGGCACTGGGTTGTGCGTGAAATCGCACCTCCAGAGGCCTTTGTTTTAAATGACGAACTGCACCACGTCTATATCGGTACAGATGAAGAGACCATCGAAATCCAGATCGAGAATAAAAAAATCCGCGGTGGCGTGCAGCTCATTAAAGTGGATGCAGAATATCCGGAAATCAAACTAAGCGGTGCAGTCTTTGAAGTGTATGAGGATACCAACGCCAACAAAACGCTCGATGCAGAAGACATGCTGATGGGTACTATGGAAGAGGTTGATACAGGCTTATATGAAATGCGGGATCTTGCCTATAACGGCTACTTTGTCGTCGAAAAACAGGGACCTGCACAGTTCAAAACCGACAGCACCCCCTACTATTTTGAGATTCGTACCGACGGCGAAATGGTTCGTGTGTCCAATGCAGACAACGGCTATTTTGAAAACGAGGCCATGAGAGGCGCCCTCAAGATTATCAAGACATCTTCTGATGGAAAAAAAGAGGGCTTTACCTTCCATGTAGAATCGGAAGAGTTAGGCTATTCTGAAACATTTGTGACGGACCAAAATGGAGAAATCTTGATTGAGGGGCTTCGCATAGGAAAATACATGGTATATGAGGAGAAAAATGAACAATCCGAAGGTTATGTTCTCCCTGATCCTGTTGAAGTGGAAATTGTTTCGGAGGAGGTTTTAGAAGTACATGTGCATAATGACAAGGTAACTATTGACGTGCCTCAAACTGGAGATAAAAGCGACCTCACCCTTTGGTTTGTACTATTGGGTGTAGGCGCTGCTGGATGTGTATCAGCAGTATTCCTCTCCAGGAAAAAACACAAAGCTGCATCGGATAACAAAACCTCTTCAGACCAATAGTTGTTTGCTTGAAAGAGGTGCATCGGTTGATGCGCCTCTTTTTCTTTTATCACTTCATTTAAAAGGAGGATTGAATCTATGAAACGAATCTCTAAACACATCCTTGCACTGATGACATGTTGCTGCATGGCCTTGCTGATCATTCCTACGATAGCCTATGCCGATACCGATGGTACGGAACTCCAAGTTACAGACCATCCGGAGCAACTCATTCTTCAGCTTGGACAGGAGTGGGCCGGCGTAGAATTTGAGCTAAAAACAGATGCGGGCCTGTACCCTCAACCTATTGTCGTTAATGAAGCCGGCGTGCTGAAAATGGAATTGGGCGGAAGCCAAACATACACCTTGAGCGCCATGCATTCGTCCGTCCCAGTTCCTTCTGCCTCTGCCACACAGGAAGAACAGAATGCCAATGATATAAATGAACCTGCTGCCTTGGAGGGAAGCGATGCACAACCTCAGCCAACTTCACAGGAAGAGACGAGCCTTATTAAAGGGATTCCCAATACCCATCTCTTCCTGTTTGGTGGGGGGCTTATCATCTGTGTCGGCGCACTGATTGCCATGCGGGTGGTAAAGCAGCGCCGGGCTAGCCAGGAGGATGTGGAGGAATATGACGATTATGAAGAGTAATTTTCCCCAGACTGATTCTAAAGAATAGATATTCTTCATTTTGAAGTGATTTTATGTTTTTTAATAAATATACTTCAAAAACACTTGACCTGCACCTAAAGAAATGGTATTATATTGACGTGGCAGAGGCTTGCACTCAGGCTTTCGGGTGCGGAGGAAGGTACCCCGCCGCCACTACGCATCCTGCGGATGCGAAATCCCGTTACGGACTTAGCGTGTTAAGCGAGTCCATACGGTGCAGGCCAATTGAATATATGTAGCCGGAAGGCTGCTAAATCATTACAGAGTCAAATTGCTGGTGAGACACCAATATCCAGCAGCTTTGATTCTGTTTTGCTTTTTTAGCAGTTTTCCGGCTTTTTTTATACCCATGGAGGTGAAATTATGATGAGAAACCATAAGAAAAATAAAAGAAAGGGGTCGGGCATGACGCCCGGAATGATGATCACACGTTGCCCCTATTGTGGAAGCCCCGTTGTTATCAGAAGTGCTGACGGCATTTACAAGGAAAACAAGAATGATGCCAAACTGTATGTTTGTTCAAAATATCCCATCTGTGATGCCTATGTCCGCATTCAGCCAGGAACCGACAACATTCCTATCGGCAGTATGGCAAACGGTGAGCTACGCGCATTGCGTATTAAAGCACATCGATATTTTGACTGTATCCACCAGAGCGGTCTGCTTACGAAACGTGACGCTTATGCATGGCTGGCAAATGCAATCTCCGCACCGATGTCCCATGCACACATTGGCCAACTGAGTGATTACTACTGCAGAGTTGTTATTGAAGAAAGCAAGCAGTTTTTGTGGAACAACCGGGATCGACTCGCAAAAATGAATTATTCTATTGCGGAGCTTCTGCCGGACGATGCAGGAGGTGATTTTTATGCAACTGGACAGTATGCAAAGGCAGCTGGTTGAAGATAACCTTGCGTTAGTTAGAAAGGTCATCGCCGACAAAGTACACGGTGCCGGAAAAATAGGAAGCATTACTTATGAAGACCTATATCAGATCGGTTGTATTGGGTTGTGCAAGGCCGTTGCTGCTGACAAATTCGATTATGCGCATAAAGATAAAAATACGTATTTACAGGATAAAAAACGTTTTTGCACCTTCGCCTACCGCGTTATCTGGAACGAGATTTGTACCGTGTTGATTGGCGCTACAAAGGCAAAGGCAGAACATACCGTGGATCCGGATGAAGCAGACATTCTGGCTCATGAGATGCAGCCGGGATTTGATAAAGGCATTGCCGGTGCTGAACTCCGAATCGTGTTGGAACAGATGTTGGCAGATGCCGAAAAAGCGGCGACAGGTACCACAGCTAAGGGGCTTCAGGCCATCCGCTATATGGCAGAGGGCTACACTTCCTCTGAAATTGCCAAAATCATGGGCGGAACTTCCTGCCATCATGTAACTGCATGGATATCAAAAGCACGCCGGCACATCAAATCCAATCCGGAGCTGATGAGACTGCTACAATATTCCGCCTGAAGGTAAACTAAAAATGGGCGCATTGCCAAACAAATGGCTTTGCGCCCATTTTCCGCATTTATAAGGACTTTGCATGTCTGCTGGAGAAATCCGCTATATAAGCCAACAGAAGCAATGCCGATTTACCAGACAATAGAAAATAGGGAACAAGAGATGAAAATAAAAAGAATGCTGAGGTTTTGGGGGATTCCCATAGCCTGTGTCCTGTGCCTGCTTTTCATTTTCAAAGTGGTGCTCATGATCGGATATGTACCAAGTAGTTCAATGGAACCAACCATCTCAAAGGGAAGTCTGATACTTGGAATGCGTTTCTATGGAGAACTGCGATGTGGCGACATCATCATATTTGAGAAGGACGGCAAAAATATGGTGAAGAGAATTGCCGCAATGCCGGGAGATATGATCTATCTCGACGACAATACCCATGTTGTTTCCATCAATAAACCGCTTGATGAGGCAACGCGGATTTTGAAGGTCCCTGCAGACAGTTACTTTGTGCTGGGAGATAACAGGGCAGTTTCCGTCGACAGCAGGTTCTGGGCAGATCCATTTGTCACAGATCATGATATTGTCGCCGTTCTTTTGTAAAGGATATTCATTCTTCGTCCAAATGGGATTCCTGCGAAAAGCCGAAACAATCGTCAAACGCCAGCCATTTGACCCCATAGTTATCGAGGTAGAAGCGATGCCCAAACTCGTTAAAGACCATCCGTTTTTCATAAAGATGGTACCATCCCCGGTAAGCAAGGCTTAGCTCCAGATCAGTCGTGATGAGTTCCAGCCAGATTTTCTGCCGCATTTCTACCTGGCTGCGAAGCAGGGGCTCTCCCTGACCAAATAGCGCATAGGCCAGAACTGGAGGAAACGCATACAAAGGTTCCCGTATCGTTTCCCATGAAACGCATTCCAAATCGGCAAACACCAGTGTATGTGTTGCGATATTCACAAGCCCCCAGCCATTGGAAGCGCACCATACCGGTGAGCGGTGCATGGTTAGGAGAGTGTTTCTGGAAATAGGTTTGAGCCAATCCACTTGTTCATTATCAAACCCCAAAAGATACTCCACGGAAAACCCAGTAATTTCCGAAAGTAATGTCAGCTTTTCAAGTGTCATCTGGCGGGTACCGGTCTCCCAATTTCCTAAAGTTGTAGTGTCTACGCCCATTTTAGCCGCTAACTGTGCCCGGCTCCACCCAAGATCTTCCCTCGCCTGGCGATATCTATTTTTTCGTTTTTGTGCAGAGGCCACCTGGTCACGTTCTCTCATAACACCCTCACGAATTTCTGTTTAGGGCTTTTCGGCTTTTCGGGAAGCGTCATGCGTAGCTTTCCCTCATCAACCAGCGGCTGAACAAGAGCAGACATGGTATAGAAACGGGACATGCCTGTAAATTCTATTAGTTCAGAACGGGAGCGTGGTTCCTCACAAAAAGTAAGAATGGCCTCCGACATATTCGTTTTATCAATAATGGCCTCTTCTTTAAAGATGTTGTTTTTGAAGACAACCTTAAATTCTCCATGCAGGACAGAAAAGACCGGTGCCGGCAACCCCGCTTCTTTGCATTCTCTGCGGATGGTTGGGATTCCAGAATAGCGGTTCTCGGTGATTTTCAATAACTCAAGCATGTTGGCCAACGCTGCATTTCGAGTTTCCGGCCGTACCTTTCCCAGAGAATCAATGGTGATTTTCCCGTATAAACCTCCGCTGTTGACAATCTCCATACGGTCCCGGTACATCTCAATGCGAATGGGAACATTTTCTGTATGCATGCTGTAATCCCGGTGTACTAAGGCGTTTAGAATTGCTTCGCGGATGGCAATGGTGGGATATTCATCTTTGTCATGACGCATACCATCCTCTCCCACAACCGACTTTGTTCGACTGTTGGTGCGGACAAAATCTACTGCCTCTTTCAGCATATCCGGGATGGGGCCTGTGATTCGCTTATTGTCAATAAAGCGTTCACCATCTTCTCCTGTTACACCGATTTCCGTCCCCGGTACCACCACTGCGGTAATGCAGAGCTGCGGAAAATAGGTCTGAGGATAGATGGCAAAGGTCATTAAGCCGGCCAGAGTAGGCACGCCATGGCTGGTAACCCCCATCAGCTCCAGAATTTCGTCATCAGAAACATTGCCAGAGAGATTTTTTCGCTCTCGTTTTACCGCATCAAGGTATTGATTAAGGCGGTTTTGGTCAAACAGATGCGTTCCTGCGTTCTCCACCATACGCATATCATCACGGGTACGTTTGCGGAAAGCATCATAGCTGTATACTTCATATTCGCTCATAGGTTCATCGGATTCCCCTACGCGGACGTAGGAACCTTTGATTCGCCCTACACCTTTATAGAAGACGGGGCGTTCTGAAATATCCACTCCGGGGATTTCGGCTGAAACTACTATCTTGTTTTCGATTTCACACACGGTAAACAGAGCACGAACCAATGGTTCCATCTGTTTGCATTGCTCGGTTACTTTTTTCTGCAAATCCTGTGGATCATATACGCCGACAACACTGTAATCCCGGCTCTCATCAACACCAAAAATGATGATACCGCCTTGATCTTGGTTAGAGAACGACGACAGCGTATCGAACAGGCGAGTCGGGCATCCCTGCGCTGCAGCCTTTAATTCGATATTTTGTTTTTCTGTTTTATGCTTCTTGATTTCTGTTACCAAACTTCTTAACTCTTCAGCTTGCATACGGAACCTCCCCTTTCAGGAATGTATGAATATAGAATAGCAAGTAAGAAGTAGTTTGTCAACAACTTTGACAACTAAAACAAGTCTTTGACAACTTTTGATATAAAATAGCAACTAACTTGTCAAAACCAAAGGAGAACCTTTATGAAATCCCAAAACTGTTCCAGACGTTCCTATTTACTTTTATTTCTCATGGTGTGTTTTGCTGCCATGATAGGCGTTAGTGCTTGTATGTTGCTCTCCGTCGACGCAGAATACCGCGAAGGAGAAGAGGTATATGATGCGCTGATTCAATATGCCCACGTTCCCTATACTGAAGAGGGAACGCTGACTTCGGCCGAGGCCAAGCCGCTCGAAGTGCCGGCAGTGGATTTTTCCTCCTTGCGGGCAGTGAATCCGGATGTCGTCGCATGGCTGTATTGCGAAAACACACCAATTAACTATCCTGTTGTGCAGGGAGAAGACAATGCTTACTACCTCAATCATCTGTTCGATGGGACGCGGAACAGTGCCGGCTGCCTGTTCCTGGATTACCGAAACACATGGAACTTTACAGATCAAAACAGCATCATCTACGGCCACAACATGAAAAACAAGACCATGTTCTCGATCCTAATGGAGTATAAAGAACAGGCATTCTATGAAAGTCATCCCGTCATGTTCCTCATAACGCAAGAAGGCTGTTACACCATTGAGCTTTTTGCCGGTTTTGTGGCTACGACGGAAGATAATGCTTGGCAGCGATCCTTTTCCAGTCAAGCGGAACAAGAAGATTGGATTCAAGCCGCAAAAGAAAAATCGACCTTTCAAAGCGATGTAAATGTTAGTTCATCCGATAAACTGGTTACTCTATCAACCTGCTCTTATGAATTTAATAATGCCCGGTATGTCGTTGTAGGAAAGATACATAGCCTTTAACTGAGTGGGTTTAATGGGGAAGTAAACGGAATAAACACAGTTGAGTTTCTCATATTTACAGAGCCGCAGAGAACAGCTTAAACGAATTGTTCCCTGCGGCCATATAAATTGAGGATTCTTAGTGTGTTGTTTGCAACATATCTCGAACAGTCTGCGGTGTTTCACCGAACTTTTTCTTAAAAATGCGATAGAAATTAGATATGCTTTGGCAGCCAACAGCTTTGGCGATTTCTTGCATGGTCATATCGCTTTTCTCCAAAAGATCCAGCGCAAGTTCCATTCTTAGTGTCCTGGCATATTCCCCAATACTTTTTCCTTCGGTAAGCTGAAACGCTTTTTGCAGCTTGTTTTTGTTCAGGGAAACTTTTCTGCAAAGTTCCAGAATTGTGGGAACATCGGCAACATTATCCCGAATGATTTGCTTTGCTTTTGCAACTGCAGCCTTGTCTCCTTCATCCAGATAAACAGGGGGTGCGGAAGCATAGCGCAGCACCAAATCCAAAAGGTATCCGGCGGCGGCCAACCCCTGCCCCCGCATCCAAATTTGGAACGGCTCACCTGTCAGGGGGCATTTTTCAATACGCTGAAAAATGGAAAGAAGCTCAGGGGAATGAATTTCATTGGAATTAAGAGAGTGTTTTGCGTCTTCCCAAAAACTGTCATACAGATGCAGCCCATTTTCTCGGAAAAAGGATTCCAGAAAATACATTCCTCGGAATCGGAGCCGCTGTCCTCCAGATATTTTCATAAACAGAGGGACGGGCGAATTAAACACATAGCAGTCTACACCGGTTCGAGATTCCCGAATTTCTGTTTTACGATTGTAAGTCATAACGCTGCCCTCTTCCATAAAGCTGATACCGATGTACCTCTCATGAAACTGAGATCTAGTAATCAGCTCTTCCGGGAAAACCATGTCTACGGAGGCCACACAGAACCCATGCAGGTCTCCCCAAAAGCGAACATAGGAGTTTGAATTTCCAAAGGTAAACAAATCCCCATTTCCCGTATCTGTCTGATGTGCGCCAAGCGAGCCATATAACCGAAGTGTTTCATCTATGCTGTGTATCTTTATCATAATGAACTATTTCATGTGCGAATTTGGCACACGCCTTTCTATTTTGGCACAAAATTTGATTAGCTAAAACTAACCGGTTTGATAAATTATAGCAGGAAAATAGGGAGAAATCAAGGCGTATGCACAGTGAAAAAGTCTCTTTGAGGCACTTTTTCTGCTATTGACGAGGGGAAGAAAATCCTGCATAATAGCCGCTGGTTAGTGTTTACTAACTAAATGTAATTACGCCTTTACCTGAATAGCAGTCCCCGTAAGGGCGAAGAAAGGAGAGTCATGAAAGAGACAAAGAAAAATGTGGTCTTTCGGGTCTTTCACACAGCACGTTGCAGCCCAGGCCGGTATGTTCTGGGTGTAACGTGCTCGGTCGTCAGCATTCTGTTGTCAGCTGCCCCCTTCTACGCCGTTTATCGGATTGTGCGGCTCTTTCTGGAAGCTTCCTTAAATGGTGTTGCAGTGAACACTTCGGATGCTTGGCTATGGGCGGGCGTCACATTAGGAAGTATTGCTTTGGGAATCGTGCTGTCTGTCATCGGGAGTTTTGTATGCCATGCCTGCGCTTTTCGTGCACTATATGATCTGCGGATGCGGATTTTGAGCCATATGGGAAAGATGGGCCTTGGTTTTTTCACTGGTGGACGGTCCGGCGCTGTGCAGAAGACCATGAATGACAATATTGAAAAGATGGAAAATATCATCGTGCATGATGTCTCAAACCTGGTGGGAGCTGGCCTTTTACTGGTCGTGTTAGCCGTCCTGCTGTTCTCCATCAACATACCGCTGACGCTTACCATTATTGTTGCTCTCGTGATTGCTTTTATCATTCAGTTCTCCGCATTTGGCGGGAAACGCGGACAGAAAATCTGGGCGGATTTGAACCGTTCCTCCACGGAACTGGACGCCTCCTTTTCGGAGTATGTATCCGGTATGGAGGAGGAAAAAATCTTTGGCCGGCCGGAAGCTGCCGCCCATCGTCTCACAGGGATGGTGGAGAAAAATCGGAAGCATTGGCTGGCCTATCTGAAGAGGGTAACCCCAATCTATGGGGCATATAAGACAATCACGCTTTCTGTCCTGGCCTTTATCCTTGCTACCGGCTGCGTGCTGCTGTATCTGGATCCGGGGAACCATGAGCTGATGATGGAGCTGCTCATGTTCCTGATTGTAGGTCCTGCCGTTATCAGTCCGCTGATGGAGCTGGTAGAGTTTGGTGCCGACCTGCGGAACCTGTCGGTAAGGATGGACCAGATCGACGACATCATGAAGATGGAACCCGTACCAGAAGGTACTGTCGAGACCGTTCCAACCTCCTCAGATTTAGCTTTCCGCGATGTGAGCTTTTCCTATCAGAAAGCGGCGGATCCTCTGCGCCGTATGGCCTTGGAGCATGTCACCATGGAGGTCCCGGCGGGCAGCTTTGCGGCGCTGGTTGGCCCTTCCGGCGGCGGAAAATCCACCGCTGGACAGCTTTTAGCCCGGTTCTGGGATGTGGAGAGCGGCAGCATTACCATTGGAGGAAAGGATATTCGTGATTATACGACAAAGGCTCTGATGGAAACCGTATCCTTTGTATTCCAGGATACCTACATATTCGCAGAAAGCGTTTATGACAACATTGCCATGCATCAAAATGTGAGCCGTGAAGAAGTGGAACGCGCTGCAAAAGCTGCCCGGTGCCATGAATTTATCCAGAGCTTTCCGGAGGGATACAATACAAAGCTGGGCGACGGAGGCCACAAGCTGTCCGGCGGCGAAGCGCAACGCATTGCCATTGCCCGTGCTATTTTAAAGAACGCTCCGATTGTTGTGTTGGATGAGGCTATGGCTTTTACCGATGCTGAAAATGAACTGGCCCTGCGGGAAGGCATGGCAGAGCTGCTTCGGGGCAAAACCGTTTTGATGATCGCCCACCGCCTGTATTCCATCCAGGATGCCGACCGCATTTTTGTTCTGGACAATGGGCGTCTCGTGGAGAGCGGCGCCCACAAGGAGCTGCTGGAGAGAAACGGAATGTACGCTCATCTGTGGGCCATTCAAAACGAAACGGAATCCTGGCAGATGAAAGGAGGAAAAAAACATGTTCAAAATGATCCGGCAGTTCACCTTTCATAAACCGAAGGAGATTCTTCAGCCGACCTTTTGGCTGTTTTTCTCTCAGGCCTGCAGCATGATTCCCGCCGTGCTGGCCTATATGGCGATTTACACGCTCGGGCAGGCTTTTGTACCGCCCTATACCTTGAATTTGTCTTTGCTCATCAAGCTGGCGGCCGTTGGGCTGGGTTACATTCTGTTCCAGTACGCTGTGGAAATCGTCTCTTATTACTTTACCTATGGCCGGGCCTACCGGGACACTGCGAACAAACGCATTGCTTACATCCAAAAACTGCGCCGGCAGCCATTGGGATTTTTCTCTTCCAGGGAATCCGGCGAGCTTATCAGCTCGTTTGCCGGTGATTTTGCAAATGTGGAGTATACCCTCTGTTACTGGCTGCCTTATCCCATAGGCGTGGGCTTGCTGCTGTTGATTTCTGTTGTATGGATTTCTGTCTATGATTGGCGTATGGGGCTTGCCATGTTCGCTATGCTGCCTGTCTGCGCGCTGCTCATGCTGCTGATTGCACGGGTAAAGGAAAAACACAGCCGCCGGGTGATGGATGCGAAAACAAAGGCGGCGACACAGCTCAATGAATATCTTCATGGTATGAAGGAGCTGAAGGCATACCGCCGCACGGGCAGCGGCTTTGAATCGCTGGAATCAGCCATGCGGAACCTGCGCGACGAATCCCTGAAGGACGAGGCCGTAGCAGGCAGCCTGTCCACCCTGTGCGCTTCGCTGGTTAAATTCATCGTCCCGGTGACTGCGGCGGTCGGGCTTTATCTGCTGATGGGCGGTAGCTTGTCCGTACTGGATTTTGCAGGCTTCTTGATTCTCGCCACAAAGCTTACCGAGCCGGTGCTGATGGTCGTTACCAGTATCTCCTCCCTGCGGGGGATGGCGCCGTCCGGGGAACGGCTGGATAAAGTGATGACCACCGCCGATCCTTCTGGAAAAGAAACCATTGAGAAAGGGACGGCTTATCAGTTTGAGCATGTATCCTTTCGCTATGGAAAAGGAGCCAATGTCATACAGGATATTTCCTTCAGCACCCCGCCTGGGTCGCTTACCGCTTTGGTAGGCCCCTCCGGCAGCGGGAAATCCACACTGCTGCGGCTGATGGCCCGGTTTTGGGATTATCAGGGCGGCCATATCCGTATGGAGGGCAGAGACATAAAAGAAATCCAGCCAGACAGCCTGCTTGCCCATATCTCTATGGTGATGCAGAACACCTATCTCTTCCGAGGGACAATCCGGGAAAATCTTTGTTTCGGCAACGAATCTATTACGGAGGAGCAAATGATAGAAGCCTGCAAAAAGGCGCGCTGCCACGGGTTTATCTCCGCCCTGCCGGAAGGGTATGACACAGTTGTGGGAGAAGGGGGCGCAACCCTCTCCGGCGGAGAGCGTCAGCGGATTTCTCTGGCCAGGGCTTTTTTGAAGGATGTCCCCATCCTGCTTCTGGATGAACCAACCGCTTCCTTGGACGCCGACAACGAGGCCATGGTGCAAAAAGCACTGGATGAGATCTCGCAAGAACGAACTGTGGTCATGATTGCCCATCGTCTGAAAACCGTTCGCGGTGCGGAACAAATTCTCGTTCTTCAGGATGGGAGGATCGTACAGAAAGGAACCCATGACCAGCTTGCCGGGCAGAAAGGTCTTTACGCCCGGTTGTGGGAATTGCAGAATCAAGCTGGAAGCTATACATTTAAACAATCTTAGGAGGGTATCAAATGAAAGAAAAAGTTTTAAGTCTCAAGGAATTTGTTATTGTGCTTCTGCTGGCCTGTGTGGAAACAGCCATTGCCGTTGTCATTGCCATGCCGTTTGCCGCCAATCTGCAGCTGGTGTATTTCCTTGCGCCTGGTCTTGCCGGCCTGATCAACGGCATTATCTACGTTCTGCTCGTCAAAAAGTGCCCGAAGATTGGGACGCAGTTTATCATCCCACTGGTGTATGGATTGTATTTCCTGTTCTCCGGCAGCGTCTATGTATTCATGTTTTTCGCTATCCTGGCTGTGGTCAACGAATTGATTATGCTGGGCGGCGGATATGGGAAGAAAGTGCGTCCGGCGATTCCGCATGTCCTTACCTGGATGCTCAATTCCATGGGCAGTACGCTGACCCTCCTGTTATTCCGCGACAGCATGGTGCAGACCTATGTGAACATGGGAATGGATGCTGTCTCTGCAGATGCGGCGTTGGCTTCCTTGGAGGGCTTCTGGCTGGCTCCCCAGAATATTGCGATTGCACTTGCTGCTGCAGCCGTGTTATCCATTGCCGGATACATGCTTGGCATGAAGATGCTGGGAAAACACTTTAAGCCTGCTGGAGTTGCATAATGGCGGAAGAGAAACAGGAGCGTTATCAACCGGATCCCCGCACATGGCTGCTGCTCTGCCTGCTTGGCATTGCTTCCATCATTCTAATTCATTCTGAAATTGGCGGTCTGTGTGTGTTCCTATTCTGTATCCTCATTCATTTTTTCACTGGGAAAGCTGGCCGCGCATTCTCGTATCTTCTATGCTATCTCATCTTTACCGGGATTGCCTGGGCCGGCGTAAAGCTGGTGGAGCATGATGTCGTTTTTTCCGTCAGTTCCATGCTGTCCAGCATCGGGGTTGTCGGACGGAAAGCAATTATTCCCCTTGCTTTTGCGGTTTGTCTTTCAAAGGAACCGACCGGGTCCTTGATGGCTGCCCTACAAAAATTGCGTTTTCCCAAGGCAGTTGGGATTGCGGTGGCAATTTTGCTGCGTTTTTTCCCTACTATCTCTGGAGAGTACCGGGCCATTCGCTCTTCCCAACGGTTCCGTGGGATTGGGGTAGGCGTGTTTCACACGCTTACCCATCTCCCTTCCACGATAGAGTATATTTTGATTCCACTGGTTCTACGGACGACCAAGGTGGCGGAAGAACTCTCCGCTTCCATGACGGTGCGTGGGGTACGCTTTTCCGGTGAAACGGTGAGCTATCGAGCGATCCGCTTTACTTGGAAAGATGCAATCCTTTGTACGCTGATGCTTCTTATTTCCGGGTTGGTATTTTCTCTTGAGCGAGGTGGCGTATTGTGATTACGTTAAAAGAACTTTCGTTTTCATACGAAAACAGCCGTGAGGACAGCCAGCTGCGCCATATCAACTTACAGGTAAAAAAAGGCGAGCTGATTCTTCTGGCGGGTAAAAGTGGCTGTGGAAAAACCACCCTAACCCGTATTCTTAATGGGCTCTGTCCCCAGTTTTACCCAGGAAACCTTACGGGCGGCTATCTGCTGGATGGGCAGGACGCGCTCAAAATGCCGATCCATCAGTTGGGGACCGTAGTGGGAAGTGTCTTCCAAGACCCGCGCAGCCAGTTTTTCACCACTAACACAACCGATGAGATCGTGCTTGGTATGGAAAATATCCCTTTAGAACGCTCTGTCATGCACGAACGAGTCAAAGCGGTGTGTGCGCAAATGAACATTGAAAGGCTGCTGGGCCATACGATCTTTCCACTGTCCAGTGGAGAAAAACAGTTGATTGCGATTGCTTCCGTTTGTGCCATGGAACCTAAGGTCATTGTTATGGATGAACCCTCTGCAAATCTGGACAGCGATGCTACGATGCGACTGGGCACGCTGCTTTACCGACTGAAAGAAGCGGGGCATACGATTGTCCTGTCAGAGCATCGCTTCCATTATATTCGGGATTCCTTTGACCGGCTCGTTTTTATGGAGAATGGAGCGATTTCAGCCATTTACAGTCATGACGAAGCACTGGAGCTTTCTAAAGAACAGCTGACAAGCATGGGGCTGCGTCCTTTTGACGCGCCGGCTTTCCAGGTGGGCGGCGCCTTTTTGTCAAAGCCGGAAGATACCCTGCAGGTCTCCGAAGTTTCCTGTATGCTGGATGGCCGACAGATTTTAGAGGAAATATCCTTTTCTGCACGGAACGGCCAAATTCTTGCCGTTGCCGGCCCAAATGGAGCTGGAAAATCGACCCTGTGCCGGACGATTACCGGATTGTACCGGGCTATGGGAACCGTTCAAATCGATGGGGAATACCTGAAGCGGAAACGTCGGACACAACACTCCTTTTTTGTGCAGCAGGATTCGGATTATCAGCTTTACGCCCCTACTGTTCTGGACGAGTTCTGGATTGGGAAAAAAGAAACCCCGGTGCTGAAAGAGGCCGCGTTAGGCAGGTTACAAGAAATGGGCATGGAGCCTTTTGGGAACCGTCATCCCGCCTCTCTCTCCGGCGGGCAAAAGCAAAGGCTGCTGCTGGCGCTTGCCGCTGCGAGTGGGAGAAATCTCCTGGTATTTGATGAACCTACCAGCGGATTGGACGGATTCAATATGCGCTTGACCGTAAGGCTGTTCAAGCAACTTGCTGAGGAAGGCCGGTGTGTCCTGCTGATCACACACGATATGGATTTGATTGCCGAGGCGGCAGACTGTGTACTCTATATCGAACAGGGGAAAATCAGTTACCACCGGAATGTGCTGAGGCAAATGGAAAGAAAGGAGGCATAATGATGTCTCTAACGGCGTCTATGGAAAATTATTTGAAAGCAATTTGTATACTAAAACGAAACTGCGAAACGGTTCGTTGTGTGGATATCGCCCATGAGATGGGCGTTAGCTTGCCTTCTGTCAGCCGGGCAGTGAAGGAACTGTCAAAAATGAAGCACTTAACCCGTGAATCCGATGGTTCTATCTCATTGACATCATCAGGAGAAAGAATAGCCGAGGAGATTTGCGAGCGCCACACCTTTTTCACAGAAAAGCTAATTGATGCAGGAGTGGATCCCGCAACTGCATCAAAAGAGGCCTGTCGGATTGAACACAGCGTCAGCGAAGAATCTTTCCGAAAGCTAAGGAATGCAATAAAACGTTGATGGGAGAATGCTTATGCAGTTCAACCAATCAACAGACTATGCAATACAAATGATTTTATATCTGGCGAAAGCTGCACATACTGTCCCCTCTTCCAAGTTGTCCGAAACTATTGGCGTTTCGTCACGTTACCTTCTGCAGATTGGAGCCAAATTGAGAGATGCAGGCTTTATTACTGTTTCACATGGTTCAAACGGAGGCTATACGCTTTCAAAAAGCCCAGAAGAGATCACCCTGCTGGAAATCATCAATTTGATGGAACGCAGGCCACACTTCTACTATCCAACGTCGGTTCAAACAGAAAGGATTTCCCATGCGCTTGATGCGACTTATAAGCATATAAACGATATCCTGATAGACGCATTGGGAAGCGTAACGATTCAAAGCCTTCTTACAAAATCGGATGAAGAATCAAAATAAATTATGACCTATTGAAAGGCCGCAGAAAACAATCGATACGGATTGTTTTCTGCGGTTTTATACTTTATAAACCTACGGAGGCTTTTCTGCAAATCTCCGGAATAGTGGGAGCATCGGCAACATTATGACAAATTTTTGCTTTACGGTTATAGGCTAAATACATAGCGTTTAAGCAAGTATGGTTTAATAAAGAAATAAATGGGAGTAACTCAAATGGGATACTTCCATCTATTTTCCTAAAAGTTACTTAGTATCTTGACAAAGAAAAGAAGTGTGCATATAATAAAAAATAGCACTGATATTTTATACTATTGCTATTATTTTTGAGGAGGTGAAAAAATGAAAAATAACGATTCTGCAAAACAATATGTAAAAGGAGAACAGACCCGCCAGCATATCTTAGATATTGCCAAAAAAGAGTTTCTGGAAAAAGGATATTATGATGTATCAATCCGAAATATAGCTAAAACAGCAGAACTGACAACGGGAGCTGTGTTTCGATATTTTCCGGACAAGGAAAGCCTTTTTGGCGCATTAGTATCGCCGGTTGCGGAATCTGTGCTTTCCATGTACCGGTCAGGCAATGAGCAAGGGTATCAGCTACTGGAGGAAGGTGTTCCACAAGATATATGGCAGATTTCCGAACAGTTTATCCACGATTTCATCCAATATCTATTTGCCAACAAGGAGGCTTTTTCACTTTTAATCAATTGCTCCAGTGGCAGCCCATATGAAAGCTTTATGGATGATTTGGTGGAGGAAGTAGAGAAGCAGACATATTCCTTTCTTCAGGAAATGCTGAAAAAAGGATATCCTTGCAGAAATTTGTCCACCGATGAAATACATGTTTTAATTAGTGCCCAATATTATGCGATATTCGAGATTGTTCGGCACGATCTTTCCATAGAGGAGGCAACTGCACGCCTTCATCTGATTGCAGATTTCTTCCGCCCAGGTTGGGACCGTATTTTCGGAAAGTAATACGGTATATTTTTGCCTATAAGTTAGTGAAAGCTAACTATTTTGAAATACCGAAAGGAGATTACTTATGAGTACAAATCAGAAGAGCACGGTCGAAGGTGCTAAGAAAAAAATCACGATCAGGGATATCATGACCATTGCAGCCATGATGGTTCTTACCCTGATCGTCAGTGGAGTAACAGGGCCGTTGACGTTGCCGGTTCCTTTTCTCTATCTCTATGTCTGCGCCGGTCTGCAGATGTTCCTGTGCGCAACCTTCTATCTTGTCGTTGCCAACCGCTTGAACAAACACGGGATTTTTCTTGTTTGGGGCGTAGTATATGGCCTGATTCTTGGATTAAGCGGCTATCTGTTCCTGCTACCCTATTTTGTCGGCGTCGCCGCAATCTGCGAAGCTGCCATGATTGGAAAGAACACCTACCGCAGCCCGCTTCGCAATACAATTGGCTGGAGCATTTGGGGATTGGGTATGATTATTGGAAATGCAGTACCGATTTGGGCGGCATGGGATTCTTATGTCGCACAGGCATCCGCAAGTGGATTTTCTCAGGAAGTTTTTGATATGCAGATCAACATGCTTTCTGACCCATGGCATATGATTTTGGCCTGCGCTATTACACTTGCTCTGGCAGTGCTTGGATGCCTGTTCGGAAACCGTATTTTGCGCCGTCACTTTAAGAAAGCGGGGATTGTTGGATGACTTCTTCAGTCTCGGCAAGCACCGGGAGGATCCGGAAAATCAATGTTCTGGTGCCTCTTTTTATCACAGTCTGCTCCTGTGCGGTAGCCTTTCTGGCCAAGCAGGCCATATACCAGATGATTTTTACTTGTCTGCTTTTTATTTTGATGGCCTCGCTTGGTTTTATGAAAGCCGGACTGAAATTTCTGCTGGTTTATGCGATCTGTGAACTCTGGCTGCGAGTGAACCTGCATTTTGGAATTGGATTCCCCTCTCCTATGATGTTTACGTTCATCATTGAGTTTATTCCTATCATCATGCCGGTTTATCTTGCTGTTCAAGTCCCCTCTGGAAAACTGACCGCAGGGCTTCGTCAACTGCCGATTCCAACAAAGATGATGCTGACTGTCATCGTTATCCTCCGTTTTATGCCGACCATTCTTTCGGAGTTTTCGGATGTGAAAGACGCCATGCGTACAAGGGGATTTTTGCGATCCCCGTCACGCGTCCTTCTGCATCCATTGGCAACAATGGAGTATGTAGCTGTTCCGATGATTTTCCGTTCGCTGAAGATTGCGGACGAGCTGGCCTCCTCCTGTATGGTTCGAGGCATCGAAAGTCCGTATAAAAAGCAGGGATATTATGTGAATAAAATGCGGGCTGGTGATGTGCTGCTTATGGCTGCTTTCCTTACAGCCACCATACTCTCTCTTGTATTGTGAGGTGATGCTATGAAACAAGCAATCGAAATTCGGAATTTGAGCTTTTCCTATGAAGGCGTGTCGGAGCAATTAAAAAATATAAGTCTTTCCTTACAAGAAGGCGAAGTAGTTGTTTTGACCGGACCATCTGGCAGTGGAAAAAGCACATTGACCAGAGTAATCAACGGCCTTGTTCCTTATTTCTACGAGGGAGAATTATCCGGCGAAGTGTATCTTCTCGGCAAAAATTTGTCTGAGGTTCCTTCCTGGCAGCGCGGACGCTTTGTGGGGAATGTTTTTCAGGATCCGCGCAGCCAGTTTTTTGCTAATGAAGTCGCCGGGGAAATTGCCTTTGGTTGTGAAAACTATGGATTCTCGCATGAAGATATTGTGAAACAGGTTGCTCGAACAGCAACAGATTTGAAAATAAACAGTTTGCTGGAAGAAAAGGTGCGCTATCTCTCCTATGGAATGCGCCAGCGGGTAGCAATTGCTTCTGCAAAAGCGATTGATCCGCCGGTCTATGTCATGGACGAACCTTCTGCCAACCTAGATATGAAAGCAACAACCGGATTGGGAGATTTGTTCCGCAAACTCAAATCTCAAGGGAAAACAATCCTGATTGCAGAACACCGGCTTTACTATCTTCAGCATATCGCAGATCGGATTATTTATTTACAGGATGGGAAAATCGTTGCCGAGTTCTCTCCATCGGATATGGCGAGGCTGCCGACAGAGCAGATCACAGAATGGGGCCTGAGAAGCATGGAACTGGAAACGCTTCCTGTCCAGGAAAACAAGCTGAAGCCTTCAGCTGAGATGGTGTTCGAAGTAAAGGGGCTGTGCAAAAGCTTTGGCTCACACATTGTCGCCAAGGACGTAAGCTTCCAGTGTAAAAGAGGCGAAATCATCGCTGTTGTTGGTCCGAACGCAGCAGGAAAAAGCACGTTGGGAAAGATACTTTCCGGCCTTGTAAAAGAAAACAGCGGGACGGTTTCTTTTATGGGTAAACGATTGAAGCCTTCCGACAGGCGCGGACTTGTGTGGTATATCATGCAGGATTTGGACAGTCAGCTTTTTGGTGAGGATTTGGTAGACGAACTGCTCACAGGACAGAAGATTACGCCGGAGAGAAAACAAAAAGCGGAGGAAATCTTACATGAATTGGATTTAACCTCTTTGATAGAGCGTCACCCTGCTACTCTTTCCGGCGGACAGAAGCAGCGCCTTGCTTTGGGTGTAGCACTGATGAACGAGGCCCCTGTGCTGATTCTCGACGAACCGACCAGCGGCCTTGATGGAAAGAACATGCGGAAAGTGAGCGAACAGATGAAACGGCTGGCCGCAAAAGGCCACATCATACTGATGATAACCCATGATTTGGAATGCGCTCTTTCTACCTGTAGCCGGGCGTTACATATCAGAGACGGCCGACTGGTGGACGACTTTGCCATCCAAAGTGCGGAACAGCTGCTGCGCGTCATGCAATAAATTTAAAACGAGAGGAGTGATAGCATGGAAAACACTCGGAAATCTGGGATAGCTTATCTCCTGCAGCTGGCAGGAAAGTATAAGCTCCACTTGGTGCTGTCCGCAGTGTTTGGGATTTTAAGCGCGTTATGCACCTTTATTCCCTACATAATGGTTTATAAAACCCTCCTTCTGCTATTTGGAGGAAATACAGATTTTACACAGGTGTTACAATACGGTGCCATCGCGGCGTTGGCCATAGTAGGAAAGTTCGGTTTTTCCATCATTTCTGGTACATTTTCCCATTTGGGCGCTTTTAACACCCTTTACCAAGTGAGAACGCAGATCAGCCGCCATATCGCTAAAATCAATTTGGGCTTTTTCACCAGCCACACTTCCGGAGAAATCAAAAAGGTCATTATTGAAGATGTGGAACGGATTGAAAAGTTCTTAGCACACCAGATTCCCGATTTTACATCGGCAATCTGTGTGCCGGTTATTGTGTTTGTCTATCTCCTGACTGTTAATGTTCCGATGGCGCTTTGTCTGTTGATCCCTGTTGTGCTGGGGTTGGTAATTCAGTTTGCAGCAATGGCTGTTACAGGAAAGCAGATGCCGACCTACCACCGGCTGCTGGGAAAACTGAACTCAACCATCATGCAGTTCATTAACGGAATGCCCGTTATGAAAACTTACAACATGACGGCTGAAAGCTATCGAGAATATGCCGGTACCGTGACAGAATACAATGCGTTCTGGAAGCAAAGCACCCGCAGCCAGGGATACACTTACGGAATCTTTGTTACTTTAGTGGAAAGCGGTATCCTGTTCGCGCTGCCTTTAGGCGGCTGGTTCTATTTTCAGGGCAGCCTTTCTTCCGGTAATTACCTTTTCTTTATGATCATGAGCATGGTGTTCCTGACCAGCCTTTTGAATTTGATGAATTTTGCTATGATGTTCAATCAAATCATGAGCGGCCTTTCCAGGATTCAGGATATTATGAATATTCCAGATGCTGCCGAAGGAACGCATACCCTGAAAAAATCCGAAAAACACGATGTTGCTTTCAAGCATGTTACATTCCGATATGACAAGGCGGAAGTGTTGAAAGATATAAATATTACGCTGCCGGCCGGGACGGTCACTGCCTTTGTGGGAGCCTCTGGTGCGGGGAAGACTACTGCGGCGCAGCTTATCCCGAAATTCTGGGAAGTGACGGATGGGGCCATTTGTATTGACAATGAAAATATCAATACACTAAAAACAGAAAACCTCATGGATTTGGTATCTTTCGTCTTTCAGGAAACTTTCATGCTGAATGACAGCATTTATCAGAATATTGCCATTGGAAACAAGTCGGCAACCCGTGAAGAGGTAGAGGCCGCAGCCAAGGCTGCCCAGATCCATGATTTCATCATGAGTCTGCCCCATGGATACGATACAAAGCTGGGAGAAGACGGGGTAAAAATGTCCGGCGGTGAAAAACAGCGGGTGTGTATTGCCCGTGCGATATTAAAAGACGCCCCGATTATCGTCTTTGATGAAGCGACCAGTTATACCGATATTGAAAATGAACACAAAATCCAAATTGCCCTTTCCAATCTGCTGAAAGGAAAAACAACGGTTATGATTGCTCATCGTCTTCACACGATTGTAGGCGCGGATCAAATCTGCGTTTTTGACCAAGGCAGGATCGCAGAAAAGGGAACCCATACCGAGCTTCTTGAGAAAAACGGCCTTTACAGCCGGATGTGGCAGACCTATACGCAGGAGGTGGCATCATGATTTCTTTCTATAAAACCATCAGAGAAGTCGTGGGTAAACGGCTGAAAAGCTTTTTCCTTCCGGTTGCTCTGTCCTGTGCAGATTCTATCCTGCATATGAGTATGTTCTGTATCATGCTCGCCACTATTTTGGGATTATTGAATCAAACCTTTACCTCCGAAAAGCTCCTGACTTACAGCATCGTTCTCCTGCTTCTTTTCGTTGTACGGGCCATTCTTTATTCTCTAAATTATACCCGGACGCAGTTTCGTGGTGCGGATGTGACTGCACATTTGCGTCTCTCTCTGGGGGATCATATCCGTAGCTTAAATCTGGGCTATTTCAATAAGAACAGCATTGGACGACTGACCTCGACACTCACCACGGATATTGCAGACTTTGAGCAGATCTTGACCCACTCGATGTCAAGCATTTTTAAGGTTTTATTTTTCAGCGTGTTTACGTTGCTGTTTGCGTTTATCATAAGCTGGCAATATGGGTTGGTGTTGTGCGCATTGATTATACTGGCATTTCCCCTGATGTATATAAGCGGAAGAATGTCCAGGAAATATGGCGCGAAACAGCGGGCCAGCGTAAATGGCGTGATTTCCAGAATCGTTGAGTATATCAACGGAATCAAAACCTTTAAGCTGTATAATCTGACTGGCGAACGGTTTGAACGATTGGATGACAGCTTTGAGGAGCTGAAAAAACAGTCTATTCGGCTGGAGCTTTCTATCATGCCGTTTTCCATTCTCTTTTCCATCGTAACCTCTTTCATGCTGCCCATAGCTCTGATTGTGGGGACCTGGATGCTTCAGGGAGGGAATTTGGATACACAGGAATTTGTCCTATCCATTATGATTGCCGTATCTCTTTCCAGCATGATGGCTACTTTAGGAAGCCTATATCCCGAAATGACTTATCTTGGGAAAGCTGCTGAAAACATTCTGCAGGTAAGGAAGGAAAAGCCGTTGGCCTACCAGAAAGATGCGGACGATTTGAACGGTCATGCAATCAGCTTTCATAATGTGCATTTTGCCTACGAAGATGGCGTTGAGGTCTTGCATGGCATTTCTTTTCATGCAGCTCCGGGAACAACTACTGCGTTAGTAGGCCCGTCAGGAAGTGGAAAAACAACGGTCATCAGCTTGATTTCCCGCTTTTGGGATGTGACCAGCGGCAGTATTACAATTGGTGAAGAGAACATTCAGGACCTTTCCCCGGATGGATTGACCAGCCATATAGCGGTGGTATTTCAGGATGTCTACCTCTTAAACGACACTGTTGCCAACAATATCCGTGTCGGCAGGCCGAATGCTACACAGGAACAGATAGAGGCAGCCGCAAAAGCGGCAAGATGTCACGACTTTATTATGCAGCTGCCGGATGGGTACGACACCATGGTTGGCGAAGGAGGTTCCACGCTGTCAGGAGGAGAAAAACAGCGTATTTCCATTGCAAGGGCATTGATTAAAGACGCGCCTATTGTCTTGCTGGATGAAACCACTTCAAATTTAGACGCTGACAATGAACAGGAAATCAATAAAGCGTTGGATAAGCTCATGGAGGGAAAAACAGTTATTGTTATCGCCCACCGTTTGAACACGATTGTCAATGCAGATCAAATCCTTGTCTTGCAGGAAGGAAAGATAAAAGAGCATGGGACACACCAGGAACTAATCAAACATGGAGGATGGTATTCTCATGTGATTTCCGAACAGGAGAAATCGAAGGAATGGAAGATATAAAGGTGAGCGTTGATGTGAAGGAGGTATATTTGTGCCCTTAACGTCATCAATGGAAGACTATATTGAGGCAATCTTAGTGATTTTTCAAAAACAAGGATGCGTTCGCTGTGTAGATATCGCTGGTCATTTAAACGTTACAATGCCTTCTGTTAGTCGTGCCATCAAGGAATTGATCCATAAAATGTATTTAGTAAGAACAGAGGATGGAACATTGGTCTTAACCGACTTAGGCAAACAGGCTGCTTCTGCTATCTATGAGCGTCATTGTTTTTTCAAAGAGCGATTACTTGCAGCTGGTGTAGATCCAGAATTAGCAGAAAAAGAGGCTTGCAGAATGGAACACGGTATTAGCGAGGAGTCTTTTCAAAAGCTGAAAGATAGAGCAGGAACTACCAATGGAAAGGAAATGTAACCGTGCAGCTTAACCAGTCTACAGATTATGCAATCAGGCTCATTTTATATCTGGCGAAGGCTGCACACACCGTCCCCTCTTCCAAGCTATCCAAGGCTATTGGCGTTTCGTCACGTTACCTTCTGCAGATTGGTGCCAGATTGAGGGATGCGGGCTTCATTACTGTTTCACACGGTTCAAACGGAGGTTATACGCTTTCAAAAGGTCCGGAAGAAATCACACTGCTGGAAATTATCAATTTGATGGAGCGCAGGCCGTATTTTTATAGCATATCGCTTTCTCCAAAAGGCCATTCTAATGCGCTTGACGCAGTGTATAACCATATAAACGATATTCTGGCGGATGCTCTAAAGAGCGTAACGATTCAAAGCCTTCTTACAGAACCGGCCGGAGAATAAAAATGAATATGGACTGCCGCAAACATGGTAATGAAGGCTTGTGTTTATATGATGGTGGGAAAGATCAGAAACAAGCTTCGTTCATAAAAGCACACATCCTCACTTGATTTTTCAGCATAAAACCGGTATACTAAATATGTAAGTATCGATAATTGCAGCAGAGCAATTAAAGTTTTCCGATTATATAGCGTCTGAGAGAATTTCTTTCAGACGCTTTTTTGTTTTTTATATCTTCTGCTTCTGTCATAGAAGCACAAATTCAGAAGGATGGGAGCCAATCTCCCATTTGAAGCATTCTTGGCATTATGCCATAAACGCACGCAGAGAACAATCGTTTTTTGCGTGCGCTTTTTATATAGATTGGAGTCGTAAGGCTCCCCCAACTTTTATATCGGGGAGCCTTCGGGCATACCCGTTTTTATAAATATATCTCATAGAAAGGCGGGTATTACGATGGACAAACTCAAAGAAGCGTGCCTGCAATCAGGTAACTTTACGACTGTGTTGATCCCCTATTACTCACAGGTGATTGTAGAAGAAAATTCGGATAAAGTTCGCATGCTAAGAATAGAGGCGCTGCGTGATCTGAGCAGTCAGCTCCTGCGGTACGAAAAATCTGGTTATGATAAGAAGCTTCTTGCCTCTCTTGCGGTAAAGAAAGCGGAACTGATTATGCAGGCCAGTACAAAATCTGAAATGGAAAGGATTCGCAATCCTAAGCCCCCACATTTTGACGGGGTGAAATTTATAGCAGACGCCTATTTGGTACCGGAGGAAGAGTTGATCTGTTGGAGTGAAACATCTCTACAGGCTCCTCTCAATGAATACGGCATGAAACGATATACCGAACTGTTCCGTCAGGTTTATCCTGAAAAAATTCATGAATCAGGTATATAGGAGGTCACGCATGATTGCGAATTACAATCAAACAGATCTGGAGCGTATGCAGGAACTGATCGAGCAGCTCCACAAGGCAGATATCGCGTACTATCGGGATGATGCCCCCATGATGTCAGACCGGGAATATGACCTTTTGATGGACGAGCTGAAGGACATCGAAAAGAAAACCAGTCTGGTGCTATCCGGCTCCCCTACCCAGAAAGTTTCTGGAGAAATCTTGGAGGAGCTGACGCCGGTACGTCACACCAAACCCATGCTGTCAGCGGACAAGACCAAGTCTGTGGAAGATCTGATCCGATTTGCGTCAAAGCAAAAGGTGCTGCTCAGCTGGAAGATGGACGGGCTTACTTTGGTTCTGCGCTATGAAAACGGCGAACTGAAGCAAGCAATCACCCGCGGAAGGGAAGGAATCATTGGCGAAGATGTGACCCACACGGTCCGCACCTTTCTGAATGTTCCCCTCTCCATACCGACACAGGAATCCTTTGAGGTTCGCGGTGAAGGCGTCATCTCATGGAAAAACTTTGTGAAGGTTAATCTCGGTCTGGGAGGAGACTATACCCACCCCAGAAACCTGGCGGCCGGCAGTGTCCGGAAACTGGATGCCAGTGAAGCCAGAAAGAGGATGCTAGAATTTTGGGCTTTTGAGCTGGTCAGCGATCATCTGGAACCCGACAGCAAACTGGCACAGCAGCAATTCCTGCAGGCCAATGGTTTTTCTGTCGTTCCCTTTGTATTCCTGAACGCTATGCGAGATGAAAATACAATTTGGGATGCCATTGAAAGCTTTGATCCGAAAAACTTCGCCTATCCGGTGGACGGTCTTATCATGGAGTATGACGACATTGCCTATGGAAAGAGCCTTGGCGCTACAGGTCATCACGAAAACCGACTTATTGCTCTGAAGTGGAGCGACGAACTTTATGAAACCCAGTTTCGCGGCTTGGAACTGGCAACGACCAGAACTGGTATGGTAAGCATCACCGGCCTGTTCGATCCCGTTTTCATTGACGGCGCTACCGTCAGCCGCGCCTACCTGCACAATCTGGATATTCTGGATGCGTTTCAGTTTGGCGTAGGCGACAAGATTAAGGTCTATAAGGCAAACATGATTATCCCCCAGATTGCTGAGAACGAAACCATGAGCAACACCTACCAGTTGCCAATGCACTGCCCCTGCTGCGGAAAACCGTTGACAGTCAGAAAAACTACAGGCGGTACCCGGCAGCTCTTTTGTGAAAATCCCTATTGTACTGCAAAGCTGGTTCAAAAGTTCGCCCATTTTTGTGAGAAAACCCGTATGAACATTGAAGGACTTTCAGCGGTTACGCTGGAGAAATTCATTGGCCACGGCTGGATCCACAACTTTGGCGACCTGTATGACCTAGCGCAGCACCACGATGAAATTGTACAGACAGAGGGATTTGGGGAAAAGTCCTACCAGCGGTTGCAGGCTTCTATTGAAAAGAGCCGTCACTGTACCCTGGCAAAATTTATTGCCGGTCTGGGCATCCCTATGGTGGGCAGACATGCCGGCCGGGATTTGGACCGGTATTTTCATGGTTCCTGGGAAGCCTTTGAGGAGGCAATTCAGGAAGGTTTTGATTTCACGCAGCTGCCCGATTTTGGGCAGACCATGCACAGTAACATTTACTCCTGGTATGCGGATGAAGAGGAAGCAAAGCTTTGGCGTCCGTTGCTGGAGAAAGTATCATTTATCAAGGAGGATTCTACTATAATGAACAACACAAACAATCCCTTTGCAGGAAAAACGGTCGTTGCCACAGGTAAGCTGGAAGGTTACACACGGGATGGCATTCAAATGAAACTGCTCTCACTCGGCGCCAAACCGGCATCTTCTGTGAGCAAAAACACGGATTATCTGATTGTCGGTGAGAAAGCCGGAAGTAAGCTGACAAAAGCGCAGCAGCTCGGGGTTAAGACATTGACAGAACAGGAATTTGAAGACATGCTGCCTGAATAACAGCAGCACAACAGTGGCGGGGCCGTTGATACGGCTCCGCTTTTCTTAATTTGCAGGAGGATACACATGAGACGTAAAAAAATCGGAGTCATGGATTTCCACGGAAGCGTGGATATTACAGACCCCTGCTATGACAGGGATACCTGGTGCCGGATGAATGATGTAAAGATCAAGGAAGGCGATTATACCTGCGTGGTCTGGCATCACACCGATAAAGGCAACTATGATGGGAAACCGTATTGCTACAAGCAGGTTGGCATCATCGGGATTTATCTAAATGGGGTGATCCCGGTTCAAAAAGCTATGAAAGAAATCGGGAGTATTGGCGTGGATGCCGGGCTTGCCGGGTTCTTTTACAACAAGCCTGATTATGATGACGATGCCTGGCAGGAATTTTGCGACAGGATTTGTGACGGCGACGCCTGGATAACGGAAGATGGATTTTGCAGCTCTTCCGGCTATGGTGATGGTTGTTATGGCGTATATGCAGCGGTACAGAACGAAGAAATTGTTACTTTGGAAATCAGGTTTTTATAAAAATGAAAGGAGTTCCACATGGAAAACAAAAAGATGTTGGAAATCAATGGTACTCCTCTGTACCCGGTGACAGTTGGTATGCCGGCTGTCATTTCGGAGCAGAAAGGTGTACGAAGAACAAGCAAGGTACTGAGCGTGAAAGAAATCTCCCAGACGGAGATTTTCTTTGAGACGCTGAATACCAACTATTTGCTGCATCTGGCAGCCAAGGAGGCGGCAGTATGAGCAGCGAAATTTTCTATGACAGGGCCTTCATACGGATAGGCGAGAAATTTATCCCCATATGCAACCATGGTTCCTCCAATTGTTTTGATTTCAGTCCCATTACGAGACGTGAAGTTCCGGAGAAACACTGGAGCGTCCTGAATTACCCCTATCCCGGGCGCTTTGTTTTCAGTAAAGAGGAAATAAAGCATCTTTCCGAGGTTTATGAGGACATCAATGTAAGCAATCGGGGCGGCACGAAGAAAAGCCGCTACACTTCATTTGAACCGGGTGAGTTCGGGAAATGGATCCTTGGTGGGATGCGGAACGCTCATACCGTCGAGGAATATACAGCCTACGGAAATACCGTGATCATCATGGACTATGGCAATAACTATCAGCGTCATCCCGTCAGGACAACAGAAGAGTTGCTGGCTACGCTGGAAGAACTGAAAGGCAAAAGCATCGATGTTTCATTTCTGAATGAGCGTCAGGTGCATCGGCCACCATTGCGAAAAAGGGGTACCCCCTTTAACTTCGAAATGCTGGACCGATATTATGTCCTTTACCACAAAAATGGGTATTTTGTAAAACGGAGTTCCAGAAGGTTTTGGTGCGCTAAAGGTTTTTCCAGTATACCGGCGAACGTAAAAAAGTTCAAAAGTGAGCAGGACGCCCAAAAATATTTGGAGCAGAACAAGACGTTCTTTAAAAACCATACCTTTGAAATAAGGTGTGTAGAGAAAGGAGCTTCATGACATGAGAGAAAGTAAAAGTGCCCGCTTTTGCCGCTTGGCGGAAGCACGAGTCAACAAGATTATTAAGATGATCCGGTTGCTTGGCAACTGCTCGGGAAAAGCGGTCTACCAGTATGATTCGGAACAGGTCGAGGAGATTTTCGCAGCAATTCAGTTTGAACTGGATGCGGCACGCCGGAGATTCTATACAGAAAAACGCCGGTTTTCGTTATCGAAGCCCTGCGATCTGCATCAGGATATACTGGCCAATCCCCACATCCGCCTTTCCCTGCCAGACGGCAGCAAACTAACTGCAACGGCTATTCAGCAGGACAATTATCCTAGTATCAATATTTATCTTGAACGTCAACAGAAGGGTCCCGAGCTTATTTGCTTTGCAGAACACAACCCTGAACGCGATCCCGGCCATACAATTTGCGTTGCTGCATATCAGTCAGATAAAGACGAGCCAAACTATTATGCCCCATACCGGTCGGAAAGGAGTTGCAGTGATGAGTGAAATCTATTGTCCTACGCGTAAGCTTGTGTGGGAAGAAGTTAGCTTGTTAATCCAAAATAAAATTGAGGCCATACTTGGTCACTTTGTATCCTGCAAGGCCTGGATGGAGGATTTAGCCTATTGGAGTGTTTCGGCAGATAACTACCAGTTTCCTATTGAGGAGTTCGAAAAGCTGCTTCAGTCGGTTCAGGCAAACAGTGAAGTTCGCTTGGAATCATTCCCTGAAGAGATGACAGCATCTCGTTCTTTGGGGATGGGCCTTTCCCAACTTTTACTCCACAGCGCACTATGTGCAGATTGGGAACAAGAACTCTATACCGAAGACGCACTTTGGTTAGTCAATTATAAATGCAATGAGAATCTCCAGCAAACAAATATTCTTCACCTTCCGGGGGCTTCTGTCCGTTGGGAAGAACTGAAAAGCTACCAGGAATTGATGGCCTATATGAAGAAAAACGGCAGCACACATTCCGCGCTGATAGATTTTTGCGAACCTTATCGGAAGCGGTATCATAATGAACTCTGCTGGCCCTATCCCATTTCTGACGGGAAGCATCTCGGAACATTTCTGATTCCTGTACGGGAAGGAATCCTTAGTCTTCCCTATGATGAAGCAGACAAGGAAGATTATGAAATCTTCTGTTTGGAGGATGCACGGATGGCAGATGCCGCTGCAATGGAAATCTTCATTGAGGACTGGGCGAACTTCAGCCAGGGGCTTCAATCTGCCATGAAGAGTATGCTGGATTTTTACAAAAGAAAGGAGAAAGACAATGGGACAGAAACCTGATTGGATCATCCATCTGGTGGCCAATGGAGCTTGTGATAAATGCGGGAAAGAAGAGAATGAATTTCTCCCTTACGCCTGCAATGCACATACCCACGGTATGGAGCGATATGGCCATCCAGATTTTCAGCTGGTACTGTTTCTACCGCCGGAGGAGATTGGCCGCATTCTCAATACCATGGGAATGCGTGTCTGCTCCGGAGAACGGTTCAAGGCCGGCGACTATGTTTCCGGTATTTATGACGACTGCCAAATACGGCTGGATGCTTTTGAGGAAACCGGAAGAACAGTACTGCGGGTAGTCATTCCGGACAAGTACGGGGTATTCCCAGAAAATGAAAATTGTATGGAGGTCTATAAATTGCAGCGGTTGTCTACGCAAGCCCTCTGCTCGAAAGGTGGTATGCAGTCATGAAAACAAGAATCTATCAAATCATGCCGGAGTTGGATGTGCATCATATAAAATTTAAAGGAATAAACACCCTGCGGCAACATTATGGAGATAGCGCACCGGCCGAAATTTATTGCTGCGTGTATGATGGAGATCTGCAGGCATGTGATCTGGAAGAAATTTATATGATCTTGAACACGAGCTGGCCAGCCGACTATAAAGGACATTCGTTATCCGTGTCCGACATTGTTGAGCTGGAAGATGGCTGCGACGGATGCAATTTTTTCTACTGTGATATGATTGGCTTCCAACCAGTACGCTTTCGAAAAGAGCAGGCAAAGTCAGCAATATAAAATGACATAAACACCGGAAAGGAACAAAAATGAGAAAGCTTACGTTAAATTATAAAGGCCGCGACACATGGTTGCGTCCTGTTTATGAATCAAATGGTACCCTGTATGTGGATATTGCTCCACTAAAATCCTCTAAAGCGAATATTTGCACAAAGTGGCAAAACGAATTTGATGGCGAACCGGATATACCGATTGCTCAAGATATTGAAGTCGAATTTGTGCCATTCCGCGATACATGGCATTAAAAATACTATCCCAGGTCAGTTTTGATACAAGAAAGAGGCGTCGGTTTCCGGCGCCTCTGTTTATATGGAGGTAAAACAATATGAATGATAATAGTGCTATCAATGCCAGACCAGTGAGCGCATCAGAACGGTTTCCTTTCAACTGCACCGGATGCGCAGCTTGCTGCCGGCATGTACCGACAAGTGTAGCCCTGGAGTGCCTGGATATATTCCGGCTGACAAAGTATTTTCGTGACAGAGATACATCGATCAAAACCACCGATGATTTTCTGGCGCGGTATGCGGAACCGGTTCTGCTGGACGACTGCGGGTTTATTATATATATGCTCAAGGTCCAGGGGGATGACGACGCATGCATTTTTCTCAAAGAAAATAGATGCTCTATACAGGAAGTGAAACCAAGAGTTTGCCGGATCTATCCCTTTATTGCAAGCCCAACAGCCAACGGACGATTCGAATACATGGTGAGCTTGGAGCATCCTCACCATTTTCAGGGGGCAACGGTTTCCGTCAAACGCTGGATGAACCGCTTTTTCTTTGCGGAGGAAAAGGAAGCCCTGCATATGGACTACCAATCAGTCCCCAAAATCGCCGGCCTGATGCGGCGCATTCCGGCGCACAACAGACATCGGGCTGTCGCATTGTTTTTATGGTATCGGTATTCTGACTATGATTTGAAGCATTCCTTTTTAGAACAATTTTCGGCCAATATGGAGAAGCTGAAGCTGGAACTCCAGGCTTTGGCAGCGGAGAAATGAGGCTTTGGGGCTAAAATAATAAATGAAAATTGGTGAATTTTTAATAAAGCGTTTTCTTTCTTAACGAAGGAAAACGCTTTTTATTTATATTACTTCGTAAACGATACTTTGCTATTGACAAAGTAAAAAGTCAGATATATAATTAAAACCGATAGATTGAAACTGCCGGTTTTAATTAAGAAACAGAATCAATTCAGAAATGAAACACTGGAGTTGATAAAATGGCAAAACGTGTAGAGGGCGTTACCGAGAAGCTGCTTGAATCAGCAAAAAATGAATTTTTAAAAAATGGGTATGAGAACGCCTCACTGCAGGTGATTGCGGAAAAAGCAGGCTCCAGTAAAGGCGCTATCTATATTCGTTACCCTGATAAGAAGAGCCTGTATTGCGCTTTAGTGAAACCGGCAGCAGATGAATTTTGCTATTTACTTGAAAGGGAACTTCATCGTTTTGAGGTACTCCCATCGGAAGCGCAGAAAGAAAAGATTATGACCTTTGGAAACGACGGATTTTCTAAAGTGGTTGCATATATCTACGATCATTTTGATGAATTTAAGCTGATTCTTACCAGCGGAGAGAACAGTACCTATCAGGAATTTATGCATCGGATTATTGACTTGGATATTTCCTGTACCATGCAGTTTATCGAACGGACAGGCAATAATGCGCTTTCCTCCGGGCGGCTTACACCGGAACTGGCGCACCTTCTTTCCAGCGCCTTTTACGCCGGGGTGTTCGAGGTGGTTATCCACGATATGCCTCAAGATCAGGCAGTTGAACATATTCAAAGAATGAGAAGGTTTTACAATGCCGGGTGGAAGACAATTTTTGAAGAAAATGCGGGGTGATGCTTTTGTGCGGTTGGATTGATTCGTCCGGGTGGATTCATTGTCCCGTCTGCGGCAATAAAACGAGAACGAAAGTAAACAGAGATACAGTATTAAAGCGTTTTCCGCTGTTTTGCCCTAAGTGCGGACATGAACACATCGTAGATGTTCAAGAAAATAGAATAGTATCGTTAGAGCCAGACGCTAAGACGCAGAGCCGATAATTTGTAAGAGAGGAATCTTACAGGTTATCGGCTTTTTTCAGGCATGTGGGTTAGTTTTGGCTAACGTAAGGAGGATTTTTTATGAAGCAAACTTCAGCTGTTGGGATTATGGATTTCATCCGTCCGCATAAGGGTGGATTCCTTTGCTCTGTGGTTTTATCCGTATTGGGGGTGGCCAGCGGTATCGTACCATATTTTGCAGTCGCAAAGATGATTAACTTGCTGATGGCAGGTGAACAGGATTTCTCTGTATACCTATTGTGGTGCTCTATTGCTTTGGCCGCTTTCATCCTGAAATCTGTATTCCATGGGTTTTCGACAAAGGCCTCCCATGAAGCAACGTTTGCGGTTTTATCTGAAATACGGCGCAGGATTGCCTCGAAGCTGACGAGGGTTTCTATGGGCTACTTAACGGATACGCCCTCCGGGAAATTGAAAAGCTCCATGGTAGAGCGGATAGAACAGATGGAGGTTCCGTTGGCGCATATTATTCCTGAAATGACCTCTAATCTTCTGGTACCCATCGCAGTAATCATTTACTTGTTTGTTTTAGACTGGCGCATGGCTCTGGTTTCCCTGATTACCATTCCGATTGGTATCCTGTGTTATATGGCCCAAATGAAGGAATATCCGAAGAAGTATGGGGCTGTCGTACAGGCCGGAAAACATATGAGTGCTACTACCGTTGAATATATCAATGGAATTGAAGTCATTAAAGCGTTCAACCAGAGCGCAGCATCCTATGGGAAATTCACGCAGGCTGTTCATAAAAACGCGGCGTTGATTCTTGACTGGATGAAATCCACACAAGGATACTCGGCTCTTATGATGACCATCTGGCCAGCTGTTTTGATTGGAGTACTCCCCATTGGCTGTATTTTCTATATGAATGGGAGCCTTACCACGGCTGCTTTCATCACTATTATGATTTTATCCCTGGGTATCGTAGGCCCGTTGGTGTCCGCAATCTTTTTAACCGACGACTTTTCCAAAATCAGTACCATTGTTGGAGAAATCGGCGCAGTCTTATCGGAACCTGATTTAGACCGCCCAAAGGGTTATCGGGAATTGAATGGATTGGATATTGCTTTAACTGATGTGAAATTCGCATATAAGGATACTCAAGTCTTAAAGGGTATAAATTTAAAAATGAAACAGGGAACTACAACTGCTTTGGTCGGCCCTTCTGGCTCCGGTAAATCTACCATCGCAAAATTGATTGCTTCTTATTGGGATATTGATGAAGGAACAATTACAATTGGCGGAGTTGACATTAAAGAAATCCCCACGGATCAGGTGATGGATTTGATTGGTTATGTATCCCAGGATAATTTTCTTTTCAATATGTCTGTTCGGGAAAATATTCGCATGGGAAATCCCAAAGCAACTGATGCGGAAGTAGAGCGAATTGCCAAAGCTGCCGGCTGTCATGAGTTTATTATGAGCCTCGAACACGGTTACGAAACCCTTGTGGGCGGTGCCGGAAGCCATTTGTCCGGCGGGGAGCGCCAGAGGATTGCCATTGCCAGGGCCATGATGAAAAACGCCCCCATTGTTATCCTGGACGAAGCGACTTCCTATACTGACCCGGAAAATGAAGCGGTTATACAGGATGCGGTGGACCGGCTTACCAAAGGAAAGACCTTGATTGTTATTGCGCATAGGTTATCGACGATTATCCAGTCTGAGCAGATTGCAGTAGTGGAAAACGGAAAAATCGCCGCAACTGGAACTCATGAAGAACTTCTGAAAAATTGTCCGCTTTATACAGATATGTGGAAAGCGCATATACAGGCAAAAGACTCTGCCGGTATGAAAGGAGGCGCTGAGAATGTTTAACGCATATAAACGTTTTTTTGCTTTTGCTGGAAAGCAGAAAAATACGTGGTATAAGGGAATGGGTTATGAACTCCTCCGCAGTATTTTTGAGGCTGTCCAGTTTGTTGCTTTGCTGATTGTGCTTCGTGCGCTGGTAGAACAAAATGTTACAGCAGGAACAGCATTGGCCGCGCTGGGCGTCATGCTGGTCAGCGTAACAGGCGCTGCGGTTTTCTGGTATCTGGCCCATAACAGTGAAGGACAGGCCAATTACCATATGTGCGAGGAAAAAAGAATCAAAATTGGCGAACGTATGAAGTACATGCCGATGGGCTATTTCAATAGCCAAAGCTTGGGAAGCCTTACGGCTGCAGCTACTTCTACAATGGAAGATTTGGAAAGTATGTCGTTTGCCGTCATTGCCCGAACGATGGTGGGGATCATCCGTACTGTTGTGTTTTCCATTGCGATTCTGTTTTTTGACTGGCGCATAGGCCTGGTTTTCTTGTTTGGGATCCTGCTGTTCCTATTTGTTAATTCACGACTTCTGAAAAAATCCCGCCAGCTTTCTCCCGGACGCTTGCAGGCACAGACTAAATTGGTGGATTCCGTATTGGAATATATTCAGGGAATGAGCGTTGTTCGTGCGTTTCATGGCGATAAGGCAGCGAATCAAACATTAAATAAAACCATAGAGGAGACGGAGTATCAAAACTTCAAGCTGGAGCGCAAGCGCATCCCATACAACGTGCTGGAACAAATTGTGCTGCGAATTGCCGCGGTAGCGGCTGTGCTTCTCTCTATCTGGCTATATTTAAGTGGAGCTATGACTTTATTTAC
>UMBU01021409.1_pt1 | contig 56000 bp, 37 predicted proteins | sample 1964051 | NCBI WGS metagenome assembly UMBU01 (sample SAMEA4835949, study PRJEB28245) | human gut metagenome | biome: gut microbiome; material: fecal sample | place: Denmark | collected 2008
CAATAGTTTGCCCAATGATAACTGAGATTAGAAAATTAGATGCAAAATAAAATAAAGGGCGTGTTCGTATGATAGATAATATTATTCAATCAGTGACAGAAAAATTATCCTCTTTGCCTTATATAGAAACATAAATGCTATTAGACCACTTGAAGTTACGGTCATAAATCAAAAGGATGTTGTCCCTTGGAAATTTCCTCCTAAACATGAATTTATGTATGGTGAGTGGCTAAGGGAGCAGTTTGATAAGGGAGCAATTCCTGAGCCAACTTATGATCCCGATTTAGCAATTCTTTTATCTCAATTAAGAGAAAATAGTATTAACTTTTTCGGACCAGAGGCAACAGAAGTGATTGAGCCTGTACCAATGACAGATATTCGAAGGGCGATTAAAGAATCCTTACCCGGGTTGATAGCTAGCATTGAAGGTGACGAACGCAATGTGATTTTAACTTTAGCCAGAATGTGGCTGACATCCTCTTCCAGTAGAATTTGCTCAAAAGATCAGGCTGCTGAATGGGCGATACCTAAATTAACGCGAGTTCGACAAAAGGATAAGCTCTATAAAAACAGGGATACGCTATCCAAAATATGTTTCACAGCATAAATAGAAAAAAATGTGGACGAGAATTTGTTTTTTAAGGAGATAAGGTGTTCTTTTGCGAAACAAATCTTAACTATTTAATAAACAAAGACATACCAAAATCACGGTCCTGGCTATGGGATGCATGATCTGAAGGGGATCCGGTCTTGGGATCCCCTTCAGATTTGAACGTAAGCTCTACGGATTCAGAACAAAGCGAGCTGTGTGTCTAATGTACGTTGCATATTGACACACGGCTTTTTGGGAAAATTACAATACGCGGCAATGGCCCCCAGCATGTTCACGATGAAATTTTCAAAGCATCTGTGCCTGGAGTGTTCCACTTGTGCGATGTTTTTCAGTTCATCATTTACGGTTTCTATGATAGCCCTCTTGCGGAGAAGCAGCTTGTCTGACACGCTCATCAACGCTCCTTTCATATTGCTTTTCAGTTTGGTGATGAGCTGTATGCCATCCACGAACAACCGCTGGAAGAGATGCTTTCCGATATATCCTTTATCCCCTACCAATTTGCCATGGATTAGCTCGATAAAGGCATTGTATTCTAAAGGTTTCCTGTCATCCACATCACCCGGGGTTAGCATGAAATTCAGCAACTCTCCTTTCTCGTTGCAGATCAAATGCAGCTTGAAGCCGAAGAACCATCCCATAGAGCACTTACCTCTTTGAGCAATGCCCTTGAATACCTTATGGATGTGTATCCTTTGGTTGCTGCATACCCTCAGGGGTGTGCTGTCAACGAAGCTTATGCCTGTACATTTGCCAAGCAACACCTTCTTTATGAACAGGGCCAAAGGAACGGCCAACTCCTTCTCGAGCTCTACGAAACGGTTGTAAGAGACGACCTTCGGGAAAAGATGGCGCATATGTTTGCATACCTTCTCCAAGTAAAAATGCTTCAGGCAACGGTAGCCTGAGTCATGAAACAGTATCATCATGATCATGATTTCCGCCTTGGAAAGGGTTGAACTGCGGTGGTAACGTCGTTTCTTATTTGATTTCAACGTGTATTTCTCCATCATTGCGTCAAAAAACTGGCAGAAATCATCTGCCATACAAAACAATTCCGTAATTTTGTCTTCGGTGATCATAGCGATTGTTGCTTGTAATTCTTTGTAATTGAGCACTATAAAGTTACAACAATTTTCGCTAATCACCAATTTTTCAATCATTTATAATTCGTCGAACTCACGTTAATTTATATGGATGAAGGAAAATATGCAATAGAAGCTATTGAGAATCGTCATCTTATAGATGAGACATTTGAACGTCTTCTAAAACAAAGTAATTCATCTTATCAAGATTGACAACAAGACAAGCAACCCCACTGATTTTCAGCAGAAAAGCCGATTGTCAGTGGGGATATTGTTCCCAAATTGTACACCATCATCCCAAACTACTGTGCTTCCATGAGCATCAGCACCTTTTCATGAAGACTCGGATAATTGCCAATCCACTGCTGAATATCATGGGTAGATTGTTCTGGGTCAACATCTACTGCAGGGATGACCTCGCCGGCTCAACCAACAAACTTAAACTATATCAATTTAAGCAGATATATAAAGAATGGAAACAGAAAAAGACACCGCGATTCACATCGCAGTGCCTCCAAGTATTATCATATGAACATGTTTATTCGCTGTAAAACGGAGAAATTACACCTGCTTCTTTTTGGACTTTGCCATCCTCTTTGCTGTTGAAGACATCAGTCCGTATGGCTGAACATAGTTCTCATCCCTCTCAACGATAGGAAGAGCACCATATTTCTCCTTCAGGAACTTGTACAAGAACATACGCCCTTTCTGTGTCCACATGGTATTAACCCTTGTGATGGATGTGCCATTGTCTTGTGGAATATCGAAGGACTTACTCTGCGTATATCCCTTGTACTTGTATTCCTCATACAACACCCAGGTACCTCCTTGAGGGAATTGGACACCAGCGGTATGCAGGAAACGGTTCATCATACGTCCTGTTGTGCCGTAGTCCTGAGCGATAAGCGTAATCTCGACAAGTTCCTTGGATGCCAGGACATGTTCACAATAGACCGATTTCTCTGTCATATCCTGAATCTTGGTTTCCTGTTCGGCAATCAACGCCATTTGCTGAGCATTCTTAATCTCCAAAGCCCGACGTGCTTCACGCTCCTCCTTCAGTGAGGTCGCTAACTTAATCACTGTATCAGGATCAAGCAGAGCCTGTTCGATGGCTTGGTCAGTCATATATGCGCCATGCTTGCGAATAGTAGGGAGAACATCTGACGTAATCCACTTACGAAAAGCTCTTGCCTCCGGCTTACGAGAATCAAGGATGACATCATAGAGTCCATCTTCGTTTACGAAAAGAACCTCACGTGTCCTACCTAATGTGTCAGAGATAGGGTAGTTTGAAACTACCTTATCTTCAAGTCGCTGATTTACAAGTTTCGCCGTAAGTCCAAGAACCTCGCAAACATCTTTCAGACAGAAGTGAGGCTCGTTATTCTCGTCGGTAACGATGCGAACATCACCAAACTGTTCGTTTTTGAAAATCTGTATCTGGTTTTCCATCTTATTATGATGGTTTCTGAGGTTCAAAGAAAAGCTCCACCTTAGTATGACGGTTCACCTCGTTTGGTGAGAAATCTGCAATGCCGCCTTTCCCTATCATAACTATATGGCTCTTCTCGATGCCACGTTCCTGAAGCTGCATACCGATGTAGTTAGCACGGTCGCGGCTCAGTTTCTCGTTAAGGAAGGAAGACCCCGTTGCGCTGTCAGCAGCACCTGTGATGCGGATTCGCAGGTCATACTTTTTAGCGATGCGAGCTATCTGATCGATGTTAAGAGACTGTGAAGCATCTGTCAGGTCTGCCGTATTCAGACGGAAGAAGAAATAGACAGGTGTACCGATACACTTACGGTTACGGCTCATAGCCAAGAGGTAATCGTTCCACATAGCAATGTCTGAAGGACTGGCATTGTCGTACGCACTGGAATCACCAATACCTACGGAATCTTCAAGGTTCTGCATATTGTCTGACATGCCATCGGTGAAGTCCTTGTCACCATTCCACTTACGGTTACGGAGTCGAGCCATGAGGCTGTTGTACCCAGAATAGTTGTTGTAAGGATAGACCTGAGTGGCTGCCACACTATCACCGCCCAATCCCTTCAACCTGTCCTTGTACGACTCCAGTAACCCTTCGATCTCCAGAATCTTTCTCAGCTCAGCAATCACACGGCTATCCTTGTCGTGTCGCTTCGTATATTTCTGATTCTGCTCGCTGACCAGCGCAACGTGCCCCATCAGCCAGTCGTTCTGTGCCATATAAGGTCTGGCATCAATCACACGTTTCCAGCCTGTCTTGCCTATTGTAACGGAAAGTCCGGCAGTCAGTGAGAAGACGTTATCGCCCAACTTACGGGAATCGCCGAGGCCGTCGTAATCTCTGAAAGTGGTGGTGCCTCCAAGTTCCAGGTTAAGGTGTAGGCGTTTCGTCATTCTATAACTGCTTTTCAAACCATACGACATGGCAAAGGGATGCGTCCCTGCCTTGTCATTATGAATGATGCCCGCTCCAAGATATGGTGAGAACTCCCAGTGCGGGTCTTGGTCGTTCCTGTATATATAGGGGGCGATATTCCATAAGAGGTCAGCGTGTAGGCTCTGATAATCCGCAGTCTCAAAGCACGCATCCTTCATCTGGAATCCGCTGAAAGCCACTCTACCGCCGATGGAAGGTGTGAACCATTTGCCCAGAGAGAATGTGAACGCCGGCTTCATACGGTCGAACATATCCCCACATCCCAACGGGTTTCCTGCAAACACATTCACGCCAGCCCCTGCCGAGAGGAACCAGTTCCCTTTCCAGGGTGATGTTTCTGTTACGCCAGACAGATACGTCGGCTCGATGGGACGTAGCATCAGCTCCGAAGCGGGAGCCTTTGCGATACGCACAGAGTCGATGTCAGCCTTTGTTGTTGTTGCCTGTGATGTGGCACACAAGGCCGCAGCGCAGACTATAGCAAGTTGTCTATACATGATGTTGTTGATTAAATGAATTCTATGAAAGTCCTGTCTGAATATGAAAAACGTGTCCACACAGCAGGCAGGCAGATGTCCACCTGCTATCTGGGCACATATACTATCGTTTCTTTTTCTGGATGCCACGTGGGTGCATCATGCGTGCCCCTTGCATAAGGCATCGCATCAACCACTTGCGGTCATCCTCGTCATCCTTCTTTCCCCATGGGAGACTGCTTCCGCCGCCACCACCGCCATGGCTCTCCGCAAACTGCGTCGCCTGGTCAACGAGACCGACAGATAGCAGGATGGCGCATCGCACGATCTCGTTGAAGCGCAAGGCAAACTCCTTGGCGAGGGTGTTGTCAAGCGCCGTCCTCACCTCGGGCTTGTCTGTCAGCGTGAGCATATCATGCACCGTGCTTACCATCTCATCCATCGCTACCGATTTCAGACGCAGCTCCACTTGCTGTGAATACTCACCTGTCAATCGTCCCACTTGCGAGTCCATCTCCTTGAATTGCGCGTAGTATCGTGTCCGAACGGCAAGTACGGAGTTTGGGATGCTGGGACACACAAGGTATAATGTGTTTGCTGAGGTCTTCGATGCAGGTACCGCCACAGAAGTACACGCACATCAGCGAGCGGATGATTTCGCTGTACTGATAGCCGAAAAGTTTGCATCTAAAACCGAGTGTCGAGTCAACAATTCCGCTCAAAACTCGGTTAAATTCGTCCATAATTGGAAAAATTCCACCAAAAGGTGTGATTTTCTCAGATTTTATTTGTATCTTTGCCATGTCAATGCAGATTTTTATCTTGTTTGTTTTCAGCACTAAGATAAGTGAAAAATCTGACATGGCAAAATCCTGAGCAACTTTTTGTTGCTCAGGATATTAAAATATGTTTAATGTTATAGTGCTGCGGAATTAAGGGGCAAAACAAAGTTTGGAAGAAGAAAATATAGAATCAGATCTGATATCAACTGAATATCAAGATATATTAAGAACAGCAATAGAACATTTGCCCCCACAACGTAAGAAAATATTCAATATGAGCCGCATTGACGGTATGAGTCATAAAGAAATAGCGGCTATATTGAATATCTCTGTATATACAGTTCAGGAACATATATCAGAAGCATTGGCTTTTATTAGGCATTATTTTGCACAACACTCTGACTTATCGTTAGGACTAATGCTTTTATGGATTATTTAAAATTTAAGCATTTTTCTACTATTTCGTATAAATTGATATTAGGTATTGTACTTTGTTGAGTTGAATGTACCCATTTCTTTTCAATAGGATAATAATCTGGCTCTGGCAATTGTTCTCCTTTCATTGAATGATTTAGCCAATCAAAGAAGAGTTTCCATCTGGGATAATAATAATCTCTAAGTAAACCACTCCATTCTCTATGTGCATAGTCTGTTAATTGGCCGGGTGCATCTGCCCACGTTGTAAGTAAAGCTCGCGCATTGAATTCCATTAAATCTTTTTGTGTTATATTATTGGTACATTTACGAGCTTGATTAATCCAGTTAGAAACGCATAATTCGGGGCGGCATGATAGTAACTTATCTTGTAGAAGAATTAATTCCAAAAAGCGTTCACTGTAGAGTGCAACAGAATCTTTTTCTTTGTTTTTGTAAAATTGAATGATTTTTTTATAAGTTGTTCGTCCTTTGTTAGCAACCAGTTGACGCGTGAAATCAACTAAATCATATTCATAGGTATCATGTCCCTTAAAACGATTCTTGGCACTAGCAAACAGGCGAACGGCTTCTTCATATTTATTTTCTTGATAATAAATGCGTGCACTTCCCCATGCTGATACAGTCCTGACTTTTAGTGACGGACGTGCACATAAATAGCTTTCTGACGGACGACGATGACCTTTATAAGTCCCATATGCAGTTGCATATAATATTTCCCATGCCTTATTTAATGTTTTATCTGGTTTTCCATAACGGTAGGTTGCATAATCATGCAACCAATTGTTCATCACAGGAACCGAGTCTCTCCACCGCATTTCGCATGCCAAGTCAAAAGCTACAGGATTAGTTCCAATTCCTTCAGGAACATTACCGATACCTTTTAGATAAGTAGCAGCTGTACTATTACGGGCTTTTATAGGTTCACTGGCAATAGCATTCAATCGTCCATGCAGACCAATATTTCCTCCCCAATTTGTAATGTTGACCCATATCCATGGAAAACCTCCAAATGCATTTCTTTCATTCCATCGATCCCAATATTCTGCACATAAATCTACGATTAGTGTATGTTTTTTAGATAATCCGGTAAGTAAGTCATTTGTGGGATTCCCACCCCATGATTGCAGTATCCAAATACTGTTTGGTGCAGCTTCATGCATGGCTTTTTGTATGCATTTGGCAGCTTCAGTTACATTGATGTTACCTATATTTCCTCCTTCGTGGAACAAATCACCTCCATAGTAGTGGGCTGTGCCGTATAGCTTTTCGTATTCTTCATACCATATTGACGCTATTTTCTCAAATAAAGGGTCTGTTGGATTTAATACGGATGGGCGGGTAAAATTATTCCATTTACCTTGTGTTATTATATCGGCTTCAGGGTATTTGTTTTGTAGGTTTGTTGGAACCATGCCAAAGAAAGCTTGAAACACAGGGCTCATTCCATATTCTTTCATGCGCGCCAGAATTCTTTTTTGTAGCTTTTCCTGACGTGTGAACCAGGAATCAGGCAATGGTCCTCCCATTCTTTCTAGATTTCCCATTAAAAACCAACCCATGTAAGCAGGGCCTGGAATAAAGTTCTTAATTTCATCTTCCGAGTAATTCAGTCTACTTAATGTGTTACGCCATACACATTCCACTCCGACCATGGCCATTGGAGTAGTGATTCCATTCATGGCCATTCTATCAATTTCTTTTTCCCATTCCTCCCACTCCCAAAAGGCCATTGAATAACTGAATGTGCAATAATTCAGATAAAAGCCAATAGGCAAAGAAGTTTCTTTTTTTATTTTAGTGTTAGGGCGAGGAAGCTCTTTTGGCACTTGTAATTGATTTCCACACCAAGATGTGGATGCATGGCAATAATATTTTAGATACCAGTTAAAACCTGAAGCCAAACTGACAGGAGAATTTCCTTTAATGTGTATTTTCTTATTGGTAGTTGTTATTTCAAAGAAGTCCTTTCCTTTTGGAGACTTTATCTGTTGAAATATAAATTGTTCTTCATGGTCGGGTAATATGCGTTTGACTAATCCTGACAGAATGTCGGATGCTTGAAGTGGCATTATGCTTATGGTAAACAATAATATTAAAATTACATTTTTTTTCATGGGAATATGATTTAAGAAGGTTATTATTTGATGATGTAATGAATAAATAAAACATCCTGTGCTTGTAAATTCACGAGGATTTCATTTTTATTGTTAGGAATTATATTTGTATGATTCCAAATATCCTTTAAAATGATATTTTTAGGTAAAGTAATGGAGTGAAGCGAAATATTCCGTTTTTGAGTATTATTACTTCGATTGAAAATACCTATCCAGCCTTCAGTAGGGCTTTTATCAGTTCTCCAAATATCTATTTCTTTATCTTGGTGAATAGGTTTCCCCATTTTTCCATTTTGATTACACATTATCATATCTCTGTTTGTCAGTAATTTAAAAGAATAATCATCCATTGTTGGTAGATCTCCCCCTATCATTAAAGGTGAGGCTGCCAAAGCACGCATGGTGATGAACGTTCTCTTTTGTTCGGGGGTAAGCTGACTATGTCTTGTATAACCTTTTCCAGCATATAAGGCACTTTGGCTGATGTCTTTTTCATTAAGAGTTTTAGGAGACATTACTTGTAAATATCCAAAAGGAATCATGTCCATATCGAACCAAAAGCCTGGATGTTCTTTCCCATTCCATGTTTCCCAAGCTTGAAAACATTTATCAATATCGTTTTGTGTATCCCATATATCTCCTGTAATACGGAGCATTTGGGCTTGAGTGAAAGTCTTTAAATGGTTTGTTGGCACTTTGTCTCCCGGAGATAAACTTATAATTATTTTTCTTCCACATTGCCGAACAGCTCGGACTATGGCTTCTACTTCTTTGGGATAAGGTACTATATCGTCTATCTTTAAGAAATCTACTCCCCATGAGGCTAATTGGTTTATTAAACTGTTATAGAATTCTTGTGAGCCTGGTTTGCTCATGTCTACTCCATAATTATAGTGACACCATTTGCATATGTTGATTGTATCAGCAATATCAGCTGCATGAAAGTTTGTTCCATAAATAGGTAGATTTGTTTTTACTGCTTTTCTAGGAATGCCTCTCATTAAATGTAATCCGAATTTTAGTCCTAATTCATGGCAACGTTTGATTAATTTTTCGAATCCGTTAGGAAAATAACACAGTGATGGTTGTAATAATCCATATTCGTTTATGTTTATATCTGAGGCATGCCTTTCGGTGGAGTATAGCGTATTTGGTTGTAATCTATATTCTCCAAACCAACCATTGTCTATTACGAAATATTCATATCCGAAAGATTTAAATCTTTTGGCCATTGTTTCTAAATTATCGAATGCTGCTTTTTCATGTAGATATACTCCATAACTATCAAAACTATTCCATCCCATAGGGGGAGTGGGTGCCAGCATCGTGTCTGAAAACTTGCTTAAGTCTTCGGGTATCTGTTCCATCAGCCATGCAGTTCCTGCAGGCTGCTCAAATTGTTGGTTAGAATGGCAAATTTGGATTTTTGTTCTTTGCTTGAGATTGATATGGATATGTTGAATCTCTTTGGGAGCATAATCTATATATAATGTACCTTTTTCATATTGGGTTTTACAATTAATTGTTTCAAAAGAACCATCATCGTGTTCATGAATATATGCATTGGTAATGAAAATCTCCGTCATGCATTTAAAAATCTCATGTACAAAGTTATCAATCCCCCATTTTTTACGCCAAGTTTCATGAGGTTCTTTGTGCCAGTTACTGATTGGGGGAATGTATTGTTCTCCAAGGCAGACGCGTTGAAGTTTAGGAATGCCTGAACCAAAAGGAATCTCATTGAATTGGTAACAATTGATATATGGGTCAGGTAAAAAACTGAAGTTTAATTTATGAGTGTTAATATTTACAAGTTGAAGGCAACTTCCTAATGCATTAATTACTTGTTTCATGTACTTGTGTTCTCCGGTTAATAGATATAAATACCATGAACCATAAATTTTCCAGGCAGACCATCCACAAGGAGAATTCATGCCACCATGCATCAAGTTTACGGTATAAGGATATTCCCAAAAACGTAGGGTTGCACCATTCATCCTACAATCGGGTATGAGTATTTGGGTTAGACATTGATGCTTTTTATCCAATTCTATTGCTCTACTAAGATATTTTTTAGCTCGTACAGAATCATTTATTCGTAATGCGCCATAGGCTAGTTGAGCCACGCTACATGAAATCATTCCATCTTCAAAGGTCATTTGTCCTTCTGTTTGAATATTGTCCCCTTTGGATTCTAAATCGTCTAGAGCACAGATTACTGAATTGCGATGGCGTTCATATCTATCTTTCCAAATATTACTTTTAGTAGCTAATTTTTGTTCTTCTGTCATAAGTTCCATGATGGATTTTGCTATATAGATAACAGAGGTATAATGTGTGTTATGAACAAAGTTATAGTATCCTCCGTCTTCTTTTTGACATCGAAGTAAGAAGTCTGCTAATAAGGATGCATTTTTTAAATCTTCTTCTTTTTGAGTTACTTGAAACCTGTCAGTCAATACCCCTACCATTGTTGCTGCATCTTGTATACGAAATTTTCCATTACGCATTTCAGATGATTCGGAATCAAATAAATCAGGAAAAATTTGGTTGTATACTTTTTCAGCGATTGAATCAGTTTGAGCATTTGGCTGATAACGACGAGCTAGGAAATAAGTATAAAGTGGATAAAAACATTCTGCATGATGGGTACTTGTAGGGCGTATTCTTAAGGCTTCTGTACGGGCTTGGTTCAAATAGAAATCAAAATCGGGACGTACATATAGTTTCATTTCACTGATTTTGCCATTGATATCTGTTGCTGTAACAGTATACATGCCTTCGCCCGAGTAGGGATGGTAATTCCATTTCTTTTTATATCCTTTTAATACCTTTGTGTGGATGGAATCAATTTCATTGCGGGGTGTTTGAATTTCAAATCGTGCCAATTCATTGCTCCATATTTCTCCTTCGAAATCTTGATTTACAGGAACGGTGTAGTATTTGGCTGCTAAGACAGGTGCATTTGTTAAGGTGAATAAATCAGAATTTACTTCTTCTAATTTTGCGGAAGGTTTAATAAATAAACGTATTGTTTTTGTTTCTCCCGATTGTAGTGCATAAAGGTTTTGCGGGTGTCTTTGAGGGAGTGGAAGAGGATGTAATAAATCGAGATTGACACTATAAATGCGGTGCAGGCACTCATTTATTTGTTTACCTTGCATTACCATAGTCAATTGTTCATAATTATAATGCCATGAAGCAATAGGGTCAGGAGAAGCTATGGTTAATATTTTTCCTTCTGGGGTCATAAAATAGCCATTAAAATGCGTCCTTTCAGCTCGTAAAAAAGTAGGAAAGTATGTTTGATTCCATTCAGGAAATTTATCCATATAAGTATTTAATCCTAAACAAAGACTAATTCCATTTTCGGGCATAAATAGTTTTTGGCTTTGATTGGTTAAAGAGATATTTACGCATAATATTCCTTTTTGGTCATGGTAGTCAATCTTGTATAGGATATTATTTTTTTTACCGTTAAATATAACTTGTTTTTTATTTGATTTTTGCAAAGAAAGCCTCACTCCTTCAAAACGAGGGCCTGTATTTTTGCCACTTCTAAAATAAATTGTATCAGGTTGAACTTCCTGTTTATTTATATAGTATGATATTTCTCCTTGGTTTGTGAAATAGACTAAATAAGAAGGAGTTTCTAATTTAATTTGTGCTTGTACGATAAGGCAACAAATTAATCCAAATAAAGTATATAATATTCTGTTCATGGGTATAATTGGATAGTGGAAAAAGTCTCACCATTGTAGGTTGAACCGACTCTGGTGAAACTTTTTAGTGATAACTATATTGAGTTAATACCTATTGAAGTTAGTAACCAGGATTGTTATTACCTAAATTAGGATTCTTGATAAATTCTTCTTCCGGTATTTTGAATAATATATGATGAGGCTTGATATTATTTGCTGCTTGAGGATTTTCATTTTTCAATGCTTGGACGGCATTATATAAATAATCATATCCCCAATGAATCAGATACCATCGGCGTACACCTTCTCCAGCCAATTCCCATTTGTTCTCATTTACTATTGCTTTTTTAATCTCCTCTTTTGAAAGTGTTGAAGCATAATTATGAGCGTTATCTCCGAAAGCACGTTCACGAAGTTTATTTAAAGCTTCTATAGCTTCATTTGGCTGATTTAATTCATTTGCGGCTTCTGCCAAGATTAGATAAATTTCTCCTAATCGGATTTGGTGGATATCACGGCTGCCATTGTTAGCCTTTTCATCAAATGCCATCCATTTAAGAGTGTAATGCCCTGTACCTCCACCATCACCGCCGTCGAAGGTAACGATACTGCCATCACTCAATGTAAGACTGTGCCAATCCATGATTTCTTTACGCTTATCTCCGTCTTCATAGCTGGCAAGCAAGTTTTTAGTCGAATTGAACATACCCCATCCTTGGAAGAGTTGGGTAGAAGAAGAGACACTTACGCCATCGGGACGTAAAGCTGTTTTGCCTTCTGCAAAGGCAGTTGCTACTTTATTGCTTTCATCACGTCCGCGAGGATTGGTAAATGAATGTATTTGGCTTCCTTTGATATCTGTCAAACTAGGTACGATAAAAATTAATTCATCATTGAACTTATTTTTCCAATTGAATATGTCATTATAATTAGTCAGCAGCTTATGAGGTGATGACTGGATAATTTCTTTAGATAAATCATAGGCTTTTTGCCATTGATTTTCTAGTAGACAGATACGTGATAGCATAGCTTTGGCACACCATTTTGTAACACGTCCCTGATTTTTTAACTCCCAATGATGAGGTAGGTTGCTTGCGGCAAATTCCATATCGGTGATAATTTGTGAAATGACTTCAGCTTTAGGAGTTCTTGATAATGCAGAGACTTTCTCTAGTTCAAGTTCATCCAACCACATAGGAACATCCCCCCATAATTGAACTAAATTATAATAAAAAAAAGCTCTTAAAAAACGTACTTCTCCTATTATTTTGTTTTTGAATTCTTCTTTTAAATTAGAAGATGCATTTATTCTGTTTATAACCATATTGGCTGCACCAATGGCTGAATAATGGTCTTTCCACATGGTGGAATATTCTACTGTTGGAGCTTCTAGCAAATAGTACTGATAGACATCTATACGTGGAGACTGTCGGGTTATCATTATATCTACGCCAATGTCTCCAATAAAGATTTTTTCATAATCTCCAATGTATATATTATGGAGTTTCTCATATACTCCATATAAGGCGGATGTCACTTCATCTTCAGTCTTAAAGAAGTTTTGTGGTGAGACGAAATCTTTAGGGTCTTCCGTTAATATGTTACATGAATAGAAGGATAAAGTTAGTAATGCCAAAAGAGTTATTATAATTCTTTTCATATCAATCATATTTTGAGGGTTAGAATTGTGCTTTAATACCAATTAAATAAGTTCTGTTTTGTGGATAAGCATTACTGTCGAATCCACGACGAGTTGCTTCTTTACTTGAATCATCTACTACATTGACATCAGGTGAATACCCCATATATTTAGTAATAGTAAATAGATTCGATACGGTTCCATATACTTGTAATGATTTGATGATATTTTTGTTACGCAATGGAATCTCATATTGCAAATTAATGTTTTTTAGTCGTATATAAGAGCCGTCATGTAGGTATAAACTACAACCTCCATTAAACTCTCCTCCTGCGTAGGTGTCATATATGTTAGTAAATGCACTGCCAGCTTTGGGGTAATATCCATTAGGATTAGACTCACTCCACCGATCTCTGTTTCTTCCGTATACATTGCAATTAAATCCTGTTTCCATATCACGCCCCGATAAATCATAAATATCATTGCCATAACTGAAATCAAAAAATAGTCCTAAAGTCCAGTTTTTATAAGTAAAGTCATTACTCAAACCACCATAGAATTTGGGTTCTGCATTACCTATAATTTGACCGTCTTTTATATTGATAATGTCATCATCATTCAAGTCCTGTAGTTTGGGATCTCCGGGCTGATGTTTAGAACCTTCTAGTATTTCATTTGCTTTCCAAGTTCCTAAGTATTTGACGCCCCAGAAAGTACCCATGGGTTGTCCGACAATCAGTCGGGAACCTCGCCCATTTTCTAAGAACTCTTTGTCACCTAAGTTTAATATTTTATTTCTATTGGCTGAGATAGATAAGTTAGTCGACCATTTAAAGTTGCGAGTATCAATATTTACAGAGTTTACTGTAAATTCAAAACCGTAGTTTTTGACGGCACCGACATTTTCAAGGATAGAATTAAAACCTGTTTGATATGGAAGCTCTCGTTCTAATAAAAGATCTGTTGTCTTTTTGTAATAATAGTCTAATTCAATGTTTAGTCGCCCACCTAAAAAACCGGCATCAATACCAAAGTCAAATTGCTTAGTTCTTTCCCATCCTAGATTCTTATTTGCAGAACTAGCAGGAGAGAAAGTAATAACTTCTTGATTACCAATGACAGTTGAGCCGCTTCTTAATTTATCAATGGTAGAATAAGGAGCAATTGATTGACTACCTGATGTTCCATAAGAGGCACGAATCTTTAAATTAGAAAATATCTTCAAATTTTGGATGAATTTTTCTTCAGAGGCTCTCCATGCCAAAGCAACAGAAGGAAAGAATGCCCATTTATTACCCTCGGTTAAACGAGAAGAACCGTCCTGACGTCCTGAAATGGTTAACATATATTTATTTTTGAAACTGTAATTTAGGCGGAACAAGTATGAAACTAGTCCCCATGAACTTTCACCCGTTTGAATATCGCGAGTTACGGGATCTCCTGTTTCCATGGCATGATAGAGGTTAACGTCATTTTTAAATCCACTTGCTGACCCATTCATAAATTCATAGTTGTATTTTTGCCAAGTAAAGCCTCCTAATACAGAAATGAAATGTTCTCCTATAGTGGTATGATAACTGATTGTATTTTCATTTTGATAGGTAATAGGATATTGGGTTTGTACTTTGGCATATCCACCTGCTTTATTAAAGATACGTGTTGGCAGGTTAACAGATTCATAACGATTTTGCTTACTATTAGTGATGTCAAAACCAAAGGATGTTTTTAAAATTAAATTTTTGAATAAAGTTAATTGGGCATATAAATTACCTAATCCCCGATAGGTACGTGTTTTATCTTGAATGCAATTTTTTTGTGCTACAGGGTTATTAAAGACGTTTCCACTGATTTGATTGATGTCAAAGTAAGAGCCGTCTTCATTATATATAGGAGCTGTTGGTAAAAGGTTGTGTCCACCAAGGATAGGGTTGTCTCTATTGGTCATAGATGCTGTTAATGTTGCACCTAGTTGTAGAAATTTTCCTATATTTTGGTCTACATTGAAACGTATCTGATAACGTTCAAAGCCTGATTCATACATAATACCGTCCTGATTGAAGTAGTTGACTGATAGAAAATAATTGCTATCTTTCATGGAACGGGATACACTTAAATTGTGATCGGTAATTGGGGCAGAAGAACGGAATATATAGTCTTGCCAATTTGTATCACTAATTGTACTGGGATCTTTGAAAGGGTTGGGACGCCCATAATAGGCGGCATATTCATTTTGAAAAGCCATGGCTTCGGGGCCATTTAACAAATCTAGTGTTTTACTAGGAGTTTGTAAGCCGTAGTATCCGTTGTAGGATACTTTTACACCTTCTGAGCCGTTTCCTCTTTTAGTCGTGATAAGAATTACTCCATTAGCACCACGTGAACCGTAAATGGCCGTAGATGAAGCATCTTTTAAGACCTCAATGGATTCAATATCCGCTGGATTTATAGTATTCAAATCGCCACCTCCAATAATACCGTCAATTACATATAAAGGCTCATTACCAGCATTTATAGAGTTGCCGCCACGAATACGGATGGTAGTTGATGCTCCTGGTGCACCATTGGAAGTGGTAATCTGTACACCACTGACACGACCTTGTAGTGCTTGGTCAACTCGCGCGATGGGCATACTTTCGATTATATTCGCCTTAACACTTCCGACAGAACCGGTAAGATCACTTTTGCGAACTACACCATATCCTACCACTACTACTTCGTCAAGTTTCTGCGTATCTTCCGTTAGCGTAATGGATATATTATTTTCATTAGTAATGGGAACATTTTTACTGATATATCCAATATAAGATATAGTTAGCATACCCGAATTAGGAACTTCTAGAGAAAAGTTACCGTTTACATCCGTAATGGTTCCTAGTGTTGAACCTTTTACTGAAATGTTGGCACCGATAATAGTTTCACCGTTACTGTCTGTAATTACTCCGGTCAGTCTTTTTCTTTGTTGAGTACTGTTGTTAGATTCAGGTTCTGGAGTTTTACTTACCGAAATAGTGTTGTTAATTCTTTTAAAATAGAGTCCTGTTTGTTGTGAAAGACTTTTCAGAATATCTTCAATTGAACCTTTTTGAATTTGGATGTTTACTGTTCTCAAATCTTTTAATACTGATTCATTATAGAAGAAATAAAATCCGGTAAGTTTATTTAACTGTTTAAATACGTTATTTATTGTAGCGTCTTTTGCAACATAATTGATATTGTTTTCTTTTAAATTCTGCCCAAGTGCATTTTCAACAAATATGAATTGTGAAGAGAATGCGAATGCAAAAACAGTTAATGTTCTACGTATTACTGTTCTTTTCATTATTAGATTAAGATTATAATTCATACCTTTGTAGTGTTTTAATATATACAAGTTATTAAAGCTGGCAGATCTTACTAGTGTCCAGCGGCCAAACTGTAATTAGAAGATTATTGCCAAAAGCTGAGGGGCAGTGGTGTAAGTAACACTACTGCTCTTTCTATTCTTTTTTCTTATGTTTTCATAGGCATTTATGGTTTTAAAGGTTAGACTTAGGGTTCTTAATAAATAATTATTTTATCACCTTTTTGTTGGCTACGCAGGCCTGTGGTGAAACATACGGCATCTATTACTGCTTTTAAGCTTTTATTATCATGTGTACCGGTAATAATTTGGTTGCAGTTCTTACAATTGAGAATTATTTTGGTGTTATAAGTACGTTCTATAGTTTTAATCACTTCTTTAATGGGGGTTTTATGGAAATAAAGGATACCATTCATCCATTTTATATAGTCATTTTCAATAAATGTTTCTTTATTAATAGTTCTTCTCTTGTTATCAACGGTAAGATGCTGGTTGGGGGTTAAAGATAACTGTAAATCTTGGCTAGCGACTTTTACTAGAACTTTACCTGTTGAAACTGTAATACTTAATAAATCATCTTCCTCATAAGCTTTTACATTAAAAGAAGTTCCAAGTACTTCTACTTGTGTATCGTTAGTTTTTATGACGAATGGCTTCTTGGGATTTTTAGTGACTTCAAAAAATCCTTCCCCTTTCATTAGGATATTGCGATTCTTTTCATTGAAATCATCTGGTATCAGTAACTTACTGTCAGAGTTAAGTGTTACTTTACTACCATCGGAAAGATGATAAACTTTTTGTTCACCTTTATGTGTGATAATCTCTGTGTAAGAAATATTTGTTGAATTTGTATTATAGAAATAGATAATACTAAATGTCATACAAATAGCCATTATAGTTACGGCGGCTATTGTAAACCAAAGTGATTTATGTAGAGGTTGATATTTTATAATTTGGGGAGAATTTTGAGGAGTAATCTGTTTTAATAGATTAGAGACTTCAACTTGAAGCTCTTGTACTCGATTATTATTAGGATAAGCTGTAGTTTGGTTAATATCAGCCCATAAAGCTTTTCCAACTTTATCAAAACATGCATAGTCATCGGTATATTTGAGCCACTCAAGAAGTTGTTTTAATTCTTGTTCGGTACATTGGCTGTTGATATATTTATGAAGTAAGTATATTATATAAGTATTTTGTGTTTCCATAGTGATAATTCAGATATTATTGTTTATACATAATACAACTGAGAAAATATTTTCAGGGGGTGATATTTTGTTTTTTAAGTTCTATTAACGCTGTGCTGATTTTGTGGTTAATTTAGTGAAGTCAATAATGGTGTCAATAGGTTATTTTATTATTTTTGCAATAATAAAACAATTAAATAGAGTATATGATAACCTTTATTATTGCATTATTGGTTCTTATAGGAGGATATTTTTTATATGGAAGCTATGTAGAGCATCTGTTTAGTCCTGATAAAAATAAAAAAACACCGGCTCTGACTATGGAGGATGGCGTAGACTTTATTCCCCTTCCCACTTGGAAGATTTTCATGATTCAGTTTCTTAATATTGCAGGTCTGGGTCCTATCTTCGGTGCCATTATGGGAGCAAAATTCGGTACGGCCTCTTATCTATGGATTGTACTGGGAACTATTTTTGCCGGTGCTGTACACGATTATTTATCAGGAATGCTTTCTTTAAGGCATAACGGTGAGAGTCTTCCTGAAATAATCGGCCGTTATCTGGGACTTCCTACCAAACAGTTGATGCGTGGCTTTACTGTGGTTCTGATGATATTGGTCGGGGCTGTGTTTGTTGCCGGACCTGCCGGTTTGTTGGCCAAGCTAACACCCGATTATATGGACGTAACCTTTTGGATTATTATTGTTTTCATTTATTATATGTTGGCTACCCTGCTGCCGGTAGATAAGATTATTGGCAAGATTTATCCATTGTTTGCCATTGCTTTGTTGTTTATGGCAGTTGGAATATTAGTTATGTTGATATGGCACCATCCGGCTTTGCCCGAAATAACAGACGGTATACAAAATACTCATCCTGCCGGTTTGCCTATTTTTCCTATCATGTTTGTGTCTATTGCTTGTGGTGCCATTAGTGGTTTCCATGCTACACAGTCACCTTTGATGGCACGTTGCATGAAGAATGAAAAGTATGGCCGTCCAATCTTTTACGGAGCAATGGTGACAGAAGGTATTGTGGCATTGATATGGGCAGCGGCTGCCACTTATTTCTTTCATCAGAATGGAATGGAAGAAAGTAATGCTTCAATAATAGTAGATCGTATAACAAAAGAATGGTTAGGAACCATTGGCGGATTGCTGGCTGTGCTGGGGGTGATTGCAGCGCCTATCACCAGTGGAGATACCGCATTGCGTTCAGCTCGGTTGATTGTTGCCGACTTTATGCATTTGGAACAAAAAAGTATAACAAGACGTTTATTGATTTGTATTCCTATCTTTGCTGTGACTATTGGTATTTTGCTATATAGTCAGCGCGATGCGGCAGGATTTGATATGATTTGGCGTTATTTTGCATGGTGTAATCAAACATTGTCTGTCTTTACTCTATGGGCGATAACTGTATATTTGGTGCGCATGAAAAAGAATTATTATGTCACACTGTTGCCGGCTTTGTTTATGACAGCTGTTTGTTCTACTTATATTTGCATTGCGCCCGAAGGATTGGCTCTTTCCGGCTATATCTCTTATGTGTTGGGAGGAATATGTACGCTGGTTGCAGTTATAGGATTTATAACTTGGTATAAAAAACAAAATAGTATAGTATATGAGGAAATATAAGAAATCAACCTGGTTGCCTGTGGCTTTATTTATTTACACCACAATAATGGCTGTTTATTTTATTCCGCGGAATACGGAGATTGGTAATGCAGAAAAATATGTCACTATAGGGGTATCCTATCTTATTATTGCTTTGCTTTGGATTGTTCTTCGTAAGCAGGAGAAACGCAGAGAACAGGAAGGTCAGAATATGGAGAACAAAAAATAGAATATTTACTTAAACGACAATTGTATGAAGAAATTTTTAGTCAGCTTGGTGATGTTGGTAGTAACAACATTGGGTGCACATGCACAATTTGAAAAGGATGTTTGGTATGTGAATGCCTCACTGACAGGACTTGACCTCTCTCATAGTAAGTATGAAGGAACCAACTTTGGTTTTACATTGGGAGGTGGTGCTTTTGTAGCCGATAACTTTGCAGTATTGTTAAACTTTAAAGGACAGTATGTGGAACATGGAACAGATGAGACTAGTATTGGCGCGCAGGGACGCTATTATTTATCTAGCTGTGGAGTATACGGTGGACTAGGAATGGCTTACAAACATCTTTCTAGTGGGGATTATAAGAAAAATCTTGTTTGCCTGACACCGGAAGTGGGCTACGCATTCTTTTTAGGACGAAATCTGACAGTAGAACCTGCTGTATATTATGATTTGAGTTTTAATCATACTTCTGAATACAGCAAATTGGGATTCAAAATAGGATTCGGGCTTTATTTTTAAAGGTATGAAGTAAAAAAATACGGTAGGGATGGGGTTTAAACCTTCCCTACCGTAAATGATAAATTCTCAGAGCTTGTTTCTCTTTTTTCTTTATTTAGTGGGCATATAAATGAGTGAACGGAATCTCTTTACCATCATTTCCACTAACTTTCATTTTCAGTTGACCGCCGTTTTGATCAAAGTAACGAATTTCAATCGGGTGATATCCTTTAGCTAAAGCTTTTTGGCCTACTACTTCACGAGGACCATGAGGACCGTCATTATCAATTACTTGTTCGCCATCAATCACTAACGTACTGCCATCATCCGACAAGAGTGCAAAAGTATAAATATCATCCTGAGGAGCATTAATGTAACCTTTGATAATCAAACCGATATTACCTTTTACTTTCTTGGGAATCATTACATCTTCGATAGAATAATTTCCATTTACCGGTGCCTTTTCAATTTCGGTACATTTATTTCCTTTGAACTCATGCCAAGTAGCTTTCAATCCGGGATTGGATGGCGCAGCTGTAACGGCCGGAGTATACTCGCTCTTGATAAAACGAGTGGTGGTGATATCTCCCGGTTTACCGTTCGGGCGGAATGTGCGGAATGTGAAATCAGTTGTTTCAGTTACTTTTACCGGACCGTCATACTTAGGCGACTGCAAAGTGGGAACAGAACCGTCTGTGGTATAGTGTATTTCAGCACTTGGGTCGAGACAGGTGATGTTGACAATACCTTCACCGATAAAGGCATTTGTCTTGTTAAAACCCTCCAAATCAGGAATACGGTAATTGATATTCATAATGTTGAGGCGTTCAAATTGGTTGGCAAGACGCCGGGCAAATGCATTCCAGTCTTTCTGTGAAGGATTGCTCCAACCCAATTCGGCGATAGCCAACAGACGAGGAATTGCCATATATTGAATACGTTCACGTGAAGGAATCCATTCGCACCAAACATTACCTTGCACACCTAATACTAACGGTTGCATTTCAGCGTTTTGAATTTCGCTCATCGGATCATAATTATAAATATTGGCTACTGAATTCTTATCTTCCTGATAGTCTAGATAGAACTGTCCGTTAGGAGTGAAAATGATAGGATTTCCTTGTCCTGTTGTTTTAGAAGGAGCATTCTTAGCCCAACTGCGCCACCACATGACAGTTGCAGTTTTTGAAAGTCCGCCTTCGATAATTTCATCCCAACCGATCATTTCTTTTCCTTTATCGTTAAAGAATTTTTCCATATCATGAATGAACCATGATTGTAGTTCTTCTTCAGTCTTCAGCTTATTGTCACGCATACGTTTTTGACAGTCGGGACATTTCTTCCAGTTGGTTTTTTCTACTTCATCACCACCGATATGTACATATTTGTAAGGGAAGAGTTCGATGAGTTCGCTATATACATTCTTGCAAAATTCTATTGCCGAGTCTTTTCCGGGACAAACGGGAGAGGAGAAGGTGGTTCCCCAACCGGTTTCATCGAAACAAGATACCCCTTCATAATTGCTTATGGCAGCCAGCATATGTCCCGGCATATCTATTTCGGGAACAATGTCAATACCACGTACTTTAGCGTATGCAATCACCTCTTTGATATCTTCCTGAGTATAATAACCGCCATACAGTGTATCACCTTCTACAATGCGAATCTTGCTTTCGGGAATAGCCATGTCAGGATTATCGTTCACCTTTGATTGGCGGATGCATTCTTTGTCATGAGAATTGAATTTGCGCCAAGCACCTTTTTCGGTCAGCAAAGGATATTTCTTTATTTCGATACGCCAACCCTGGTCGTCGGTGAGATGCCAGTGGAACTTATTCATCTTATAAAGTGCCATTACATCCAACAGTTCTTTTACTTCATCTTTGGAATAGAAATGGCGTGAAACATCCAGCATGATGCCTCGCCAAGTAAAGCGGGGGGCATCATTGATTTCCACACTCGGAATAGCCCAATCTACACCGTCCACTATTTGTTTGGATTCAATCTGAGGAGGGAATAATTGGCGTAAAGATTCAATTCCGGCAATAACTCCACCATAAGAGTTTCCTTTTATATTGATTTTCTTAGTGTCGGTTTTTAATTGGTATGCACCCTCTTTGCCTTCAACTTCCCCCAATGAGAGGGTGATGGTTCCTTCTCCGTCTTGTACTTTTATGTTATATCCGGTGGAAGGAGAAAGTATTCCTGCCAGATATTCGGCAGCCGGAGCCAGCCGGGAATCAGTGATGCCGATGGTGCAACTTTTAGGAAGAACGAATGCGCTGCTGTCTTGTTGAACATTGTTCGGCAGCGGGACGATAGAAACGTCTCTGACAGAGGGAGGAGTGGAAGTACAAGCACCCAACAGCAATGAGCTCGTCACGGTGCAAGCAGCAATCCATTTTTTATAAGTCTGCTTAATCATAAGATAATTTTTTAGGTAGTTAATATATTAGTATTGGAATGTCACTAAAACACCTTTATGGTCTGTCGGCCATACATTCTGCGGTTCGATGAATTTATCTTTTGAAGTTTCCTGTACACGCTGAGAACGTACAATAGAACCTTTAGGACCAAAGATTGCTGCATCTTTCACGGTCAGCCCTTTTTCGGGATAGAACCAAATATAGTCGATACGGTCGCGTTCATCGGCTTTGGGTGCCCAAGTGATTTTTTCGGCAGGTTTGGCCGGATTGTCAGAAGGATAAGTAAAGCCGGGATAGTCAAGCACATTGGGATAGAAAGAACGGTAAGCATCAACGAAACCGGCTTCATCCAGCAAGACGGGCACTGTCCAAGGAATTACTAATCCGTGGTGGTCGTAAAGGTTCTTGGTTTCTTCTGTCCAATCCTGGTGCGAGGGTTCATTGAAATCACCACCCAAAATAATGGTATATCCGGCTTCCCGGTCTTTCTTTGCCTGCTCGATAAACATCTTGATGGCATCATCACGTTGTGACGCGACATTTCTTTCCAGAACTTCTTCAACTGTAGTGGGAATAGGAATTTCTTCCCAAGTAGAACCGTCATATCCACGTACATTATAATATGCATCATCCAGATAATCCAGATGAGAGGTATAAACGGCCATTTTCTTTCCATTCATGTCGGTTGTCAAACGGTAAATACTTCCGTGGTCACCGTTTTCGGGGAAGACAGTCAGTGAGTCGGTAATCGGATAGCGGCTAAGTAAACCGGTATCGTATGTATAGAAGGAATAATAAGTTTCTCCTTTTTCTTTCAGCGACCGGGTGAGGCGTGCTGTAAAATTGGTGTTATTATAATTACGCACTTCACTGAGGGTTACAAAATCGGGGCGAAGACGAATAATTTCATCGACAATAGCCTCATAACCGCCGGGAACCATGGTCCCTTCTTGCCAGATATTCCATTGCAAAACGGTAAATTCCTTTTTTTCCTGTGTGCATCCTGTGAGAACAAGCCATAGGAACATGGATAAATAAAGTAGTTTTTTCATTGTTTATTTATTTAAGATTATAAATATTTCTCTTTTAAGAACTGTCCGGTATAAGAGGCTGCACATTGGGCTATTTCTTCCGGTGTGCCGGCAACGACCAGATTACCACCCATTTTTCCACCTTCCGGTCCAAGGTCGATGACATAATCGGCGCATTTTATTACGTCCAGATTATGTTCGATGATAACGATGGTATGCCCTCTGCTGATAAGCGCGTCAAAAGCTTCCAACAACTTCTTGATATCATGGAAATGCAAACCGGTAGTGGGTTCGTCAAAGACAAAAATAGTAGGCTGTGTCTTTTCCACACTTAGGAAATAGGCCAGTTTCACACGTTGGTTCTCACCACCGGACAGTGTAGACGAAGATTGTCCCAATTTAATATATCCCAATCCCACGTCTTGCAGCGGAGTGAGTTTCTTCACAATCTTTTTTTGTCCGTGTTCGGTAAAGAATTCTATAGCTTGATTCACGGTCATTTCCAGTATATCATATATATTCTTATCTTGGAATTTCACTTCCAAAGTATCGCTTTTAAAGCGTTTGCCGTGACAAGATTCACATTCCAGTACCAAGTCGGCCATAAACTGCATCTCCACCGTAACCGTTCCGTCGCCTTTGCATTCTTCACAACGTCCTCCTTCGGTGTTGAAAGAAAAGTATCCGGCTGTGTAACCCATTTGTTTGGCCAAGGGTTGCTCTGCGTAAAGTTTACGGATTTCGTCGTATGCTTTTACATAAGTCACCGGGTTGCTGCGTGATGACTTCCCGATTGGATTTTGATCGACAAACTCAATGTCCTTAACCATCTGTATGTCACCGCTGATAGAAACGAATTCTCCCGGTCGCTCACTGCTTTCACTGTATTCCCGTTTCAGCGCTTTATAGAAAACATCACGCACCAATGTGCTCTTTCCCGAACCGCTGACACCTGTAACTACTGTCATTATATTTAGAGGGAAACGTACATCCACTCCTTTCAGATTGTTTTCTCTGGCTCCTTTTATTTCGATATAATTATTCCAGGGGCGGTGTGATTGGGGTATTTCGATGGTTTCTTCTCCAAGTAAATAACGAACCGTATAGCTGTTACTGTTTTTTTTCAAGTCTTTCATGTCTCCCTGATAGACGATTTCCCCTCCCAAGCGTCCGGCTTTGGGACCGATATCTATAATGTAGTCGGCGGCACGGATGATTTCCTCATCATGCTCTACCACTACGACGGTATTTCCCAGTTCTTGTAATTGGCGTAATACTTTAATAAGGCGTTCGGTATCGCGACTATGAAGTCCGATACTTGGTTCATCCAATATATAAAGCGATCCTACAAGGCTGCTTCCCAGGGAAGTTGCCAAGTTGATACGTTGGCTTTCACCACCCGACAATGTATTGCTAAGGCGGTTTAATGTGAGGTAGCCTAAACCGACATCCATCAGGAAGTTGATTCGGTTATTAATCTCTGTCAGTATACGTTTGGCTATAGCAGTATCGTGTGTATCCAATTCTAATGTGCGGAAGAATTCCTTTAGGTCATGAATGGGTAAATCTACCAATTCGGATATAGAGCGTCCGCCTACTTTTACATATCCGGCTTCTTTTTTTAGTCTGGTTCCGTGGCACATGGGGCAAAGAGTCTTTCCGCGGTAACGTGCCAACATCACACGATACTGAATTTTATATTGATTCTCTTCCAGCATTTTAAAGAATGAGTCTATGCAGGCTTTCTCTTTTGGACCATGCCACAAGTAGTCTTTCTGCTCTTGCGTCAGTTCATAATAAGGAGTAAAGATGGGGAAATCGTGTTTCGGGGCTTCACGGATGAATTCTTTCAGCCATTCGCCCATCTTTTCGCCACGCCAACAAATCACCGCTCCGTCATATACACTCAGAGCGCGATTGGGGATGACAAGGTGTTCATCTATTCCGATTACCTTGCCGAAGCCTTCGCAATTGGGGCAGGCACCAATGGGGGAGTTGAAAGAAAACATTTGGTCGTTGGGTTCCTCAAAGGTAATACCGTCTGCTTCAAACTTCGTGCTGAAGGAAAAAAGTTGTGTGCTGCCGTCCGATGAATAAAAACGGAGCATGCAGGCTCCGTCACCTTCATACATGGCTGTTTCGGCCGAGTCGGTCAGTCGGCTGATGCTGTCTTTGCTGTCATCGGCCGTCATACGGTCTATCAGTAAGTAGATATTTTGTTTTTTTCCTTCGGCCGGCACTTGTTGCAGGAAGTCCTCGATACGCATAACCTCGCGGTTCACTTCCACGCGCGTAAATCCCTGTTTTAAGTCAATGTCCAGTTGTTCGGCAATGCTGCGTCCTTCGCGTGGCAGTAGTGGAGCGAGCACGGTATATTTAGTCCCTTTGGGAAAAGAAAGCATACAATTCACGATGTCTTCCGCACTGTGTTTCTTCACCACTTGTCCGCTGATGGGGGAGTATGTTTTCCCCACACGTGCGTACAGCAATCGCAGATATTCATATATTTCGGTCGAGGTTCCTACGGTGGAACGCGGGTTGCGACTGTTTACTTTCTGTTCGATGGCAATGGCAGGGGGAATTCCTTTGATAAAATCACATTCCGGTTTGCTCATTCTGCCCAAAAACTGGCGGGCGTAAGATGATAAGCTTTCCACATAGCGACGCTGGCCTTCGGCGTATAACGTGTCAAAAGCCAATGATGATTTTCCGGAACCGGATAAGCCTGTAATGACTACCAGTTTATTGCGGGGAATATCCACATCAATGTTTTTGAGGTTGTTGACCTTGGCTCCTTTGATAGATATATAATTACTTTCTGACATTCTTTTTGCATTTAGTTGGATATGCAAAGATAGTCAATCCTGCTCGGATACGTTTCATTCCGTAGGGTGAAAAAATGTTGTTCTATAGAAATTTTTCAGTAGTTTTCTTCTGACGGGTGTTTTGGGGTAATTAGGTCACTTCTCCAAAAGATTATGATGAAACCTGTGGCAACAGTGCTGAACTGGCTGATGTAGTCTCTTATTTGCCGGTTCTTGACTCTTGTTTAAACTTTAGTTCAAGCTGTTTTTATCATGTTGTGGATGCTGTAGGTCTGGTGTTTATTTAGGAATACTAAGATGTTGTAAATTTACAGAATTAAAATTATCCTTCAAGAGTTCGTATTGATTTATTTGAAGATAGAGGCATGAAATCTTTATTTTGCCTGTCGTTATCTCGCTGTTTCATATTTTATCTTTATCTTTGTCTGCGAAAACTATTAAAATAGCGAAGACTTAAAATGAGAGCAAAAACGATTTTTCTTTTATTGATAACGCTCCTTCTGACATCGGCGGTCAATGCCAGGTCACGTTATCCTAAGCGTGAATTTCGGGGTGCATGGATTCAATGTGTAAATGGGCAGTTTCAAGGAATGCCTGCAGAGAAGATGCAGCAGTTATTAATCAGACAACTGAACAGCTTACAAGAAGCTGGTATTAATGCTATTATTTTTCAGGTGCGTGCTGAAGCAGATGCCTTGTATAAATCATCTTACGAGCCGTGGAGCCGCTTCCTTACCGGGGTGCAGGGCAGGGTACCGTCACCTTATTGGGACCCTATGCAGTTTATGATAGATGAATGTCATAAGCGTGGAATGGAGTTTCATGCCTGGATAAATCCTTATCGTGCCAAAACAAAGGGAACGGTAGCCTTGTCGCCCATTCATCCTTACAACAGAAACCCTGAACGTTTTGTGACTTATGCCGGACAATTGTATTTTGATCCGGCATTACCTGAGAATCGTAAATATATTTGTAAGATTGTACGCGATATTGTTACTCGTTATGATGTGGATGCCATTCACATGGATGATTATTTTTATCCTTATCCTAATCCGGGAGAGGATTTCCCCGACAATATCAGTTTTGCACAGTATGGTCGCGGATACAGTAATAAAGCCGATTGGCGACGTGACAACGTGAATGTGTTGATAAAGGAAATCCATGAGACGGTGCGCGAGTGCAAGCCGTGGGTGAAGTTTGGAATTTCTCCTTTTGGAATTTATCGTAATGTGAAGAGTGACCCCAATGGCAGCAACACACGCGGTTTGCAAAATTATGACGACTTGTATGCTGATGTGTTGATGTGGGTGAACAATGGTTGGGTGGACTATAATATCCCTCAAGTTTATTGGGAAATCGGTCATCCGGCTGCCGATTATGATACATTGATCCGTTGGTGGGCGAAGAATGCTTCCGCCCGTCCTTTGTATATTGGTCAGGATGTGATGCGTACGGTGAATAAGCCCGACCTCCATAATCCGCTTATCAACCAGATGCCGGCTAAGATGAAACTCCAACGTGCTTTGCCTACTGTGCAGGGAAGTTGTCAGTGGTATGCTTCGGCTGTGGTGGATAATGCAGGAAACTATCGCACCATGCTTGTAAAAGATTACCACCGTTATCCGGCTTTGCCGCCTACATCGCCATTTATGGATGATAAGGCTCCTGATAAAGTAAAGAAAGTGAAAGATGTTTGGACACAGGATGGATTGTTGCTTTTCTGGCAGGCACCAAAGGCGAAAACGGAAATGGATAAGGCTGTGCAATATGTGGTTTATCGTTTTGATAAAAAAGAAAAAGTGAATCTGGAGGACCCTTCTCATATTGTTGCTATCACGCGTGATACTTATTATAAATTGCCTTATGAAAACGGCAAGACAAAATACAACTATGTTGTGACGGCTCTCGATCGTTTGCATAACGAATCTAAAGGGGCAAAGAAGAAAGTAAAACTGTAGACAAACAGCATAATAGTACTGAGATATTAGTAAGTAAGAACCACGTTTCACACGTGTTATGGGGTTAATTCGTTGTTTTACAGGTATTTAAGGTGAAAGACTTAACTCAAACCGCCGAGAGCAACGGATTATGTTCATGACAGGTATGATGCGTGGTTTTGTATTTTGGGGGAATAGTTTGAACACTTAACATATCATATCACCAACAAAGGGAAGAATAAGCCGTTTCTTAGGGTTGGCTAAGGTCTTTTAAACGGAAGATTATTACAGTCTCCGACAGTGGACCGTACAGTCTGCCACGGTGGACTGTATAGTCCGTTACCGTAGACTGTATAGTCCATTGCCGTAGACTGTAGTAATCCGACTGACAGACAGGCATAATAGAAAGGATGAAAACGCTTAGCCCGGCTAATGAAACGACTTAGGGAGTTTAAAACGTATGCAGAGGTTGAAAACCGGAGGAGACAACACACGGTGACAGAATCAAGTTCTTTTTTTGAAGACCTCTTCGGCTTTTTGAAGTAAATCCTTCCTTTTGTCCGATTATTATCTTGTAACTGTTACAAATTCATAAGAAATTTATATGTTAATTCATTTTTATTTCGTTACTTTGTAGCCGGATAACAAAAAGGAACACGAATATGCGATATGTGTACGTAACGGGCTATCTATCACTGGCTGCTATCATACAACTGTTAATGGGAAATTTTCCATTGTCGTTTGTGGCATTTCCGCTGAATATTGTTTTTGCGGTTATTTGGCTGTTCTTATTGTGGAAATTATATAAGGAAAGTAGAAAATCAGCTTTTACACGCTTCCTTTACTCCCCTCAAACAAGTATTTTATCTATTTTCCTGCTCATAGCAGGTAGTCTGATTATTGGATTATTTCCTCAGTTGTCTGATGTGGAAGCTGCTATGCGCACCGGTGTTTGGGCCTTGTTGGGCTGTTATAATTTTATGACTTCTTGGATATTCATTGCCATTCTCTTTTTGCTGTTAAGCAATTTGGCAATGATTACTTTTCATGCTTATTACCATCGAAAGACTGCCCGTTGGCGTTTCCTGCTGAACCATGCAGGATTATGGCTGGCACTTTTCGCCGGATTCTTTGGAAGCAGTGATACCCGGACATTGCGTATTCCTCTTTATAAAGGAGAACCGGCACGTGAGGCTTTTGACATGAATGGTGTTTCCTATCATTTGGATTATGAGATGGAACTGCGTTCCTTTTCCGTGGAATACTATCCTAATGGAAGCCCTTCCCGTTTTGCTGCCGAGGTGCGCTTGGGTGATGATGAGGCACTGTTGGAAGTGAATCATCCATACAGTTATCGGTTGGGAGAAGATGTGTATCTCACAAGCTATGACATGGCAAGTGGCAATGAAAGTAAATATTGTGTTTTACAAGTTGTGATACAACCGTGGAAATATATAATGGTGGCCGGCATATTGATGATGTTGGCGGGAGCTGTTCTCTTATTTATTAATGGTCCGAAAAAGTGTGTTAATCTGAAAAAGGTATGATAAATTGGGATAACTTCTATGTATTTGCGACACTGTCTGTTGGTTTATGGCTGGCAGGGGCAGTGTTTGCACTTCGTTCTTCAACGAGGAGCAGAATGGCTGTTGGTTTCACCATTGCCGGAATTATGGTATTGGGTATTTTTATTGCCGGATTATGGGAATACCTGCAACGCCCACCTTTGCGGACAATGGGAGAAACGCGTTTATGGTATTCATTCTTCATGGGAATAGCCGGACTTCTGACATATATACGATGGAAGTATCGTTGGATATTGTCGTTTTCTACTTTATTGTCTACTGTATTTGTCGTGATTAATTTGTTAAAGCCGGAGATACATGATCAGTCGCTGATGCCGGCTTTGCAAAGTGTATGGTTCATTCCTCATGTTACTGTATATATGTTTTCTTATTCGGTGTTGGGGTGCGCATTCATTATTGCCGTCACCGGATTGTTCTGCCACAAGGAGGAGTATTTGCAGACAGCCGATAATTTGGTCTATGCAGGAGTCGCTTTCCTGTCAATCGGTATGTTGCTCGGTTCTCTTTGGGCGAAAGAGGCATGGGGAAATTATTGGAGTTGGGACCCGAAGGAAACATGGGCAGTCATCACTTGGATGGGGTATTTGATATATATCCACCTTCGTCTGTTCGGACGTGTGGGCAGCAAATCACTGTATGTGTTGCTCATTTTTTCCTTTTTGGCGTTGCAAATGTGTTGGTATGGAGTGAATTATCTTCCGGCGGCACAGCAAAGTATACATTTATATAATCGTAATAACTAATCAAAAAAACAAGCGTAACATGAAGAAAAGTACAAAATTAATGGTGGCACTGTTGGTTATAGTGGCGGCATTAGCTGTTACTTACCGGCTGATGAACCGTGTGCCTTCTGCCGATTTGGAGGCAAATGCGCAGATGCAGCAAATCATTACGGATGCCGGATGTTTGAGATGTCACACCTCAAACCCCGATTTGCCGTTCTATGCCAATATGCCCGTGGCAGGAAAGATTGTGATGGAGGACGTGAGCAAGGCTTATCGTGCTTTTGACATGACTCGGATGGCGGCAGACTTGAAAGCCGGTAATCCGGTCGATCAGGTGGCTTTGGCAAAAGTAGAAAAAGTGATTCTGGATGGCAAGATGCCTCAGCCCAAATACTATTTGGTGCATTGGGGAGCTTCCATCAGCGATACGAAAAAGGAATTGGTTCTTAATTGGGTGAAGAATCATCGTATGGGGCTGATGGGCGATGCGAATGTGGCTCCTGAATTCATCAATGAGCCTATTCGCCCGATTGCCGATTCTATTTCGGTAGATGTGCGCAAGGTGCTATTGGGTGATATGCTTTATCACGACACTCGTTTGTCGGCTGATAATACGGTGTCTTGTGCCTCTTGTCACGGTTTGGATATGGGCGGCGTGGACAATAAGCAGTATTCGGAAGGAGTGGGCGGTCAGCTTGGCGGAGTAAATGCTCCGACTGTTTATAATGCAGCTTATAATTTTGTTCAGTTTTGGGACGGTCGTGCCGGCACATTGGCAGAACAGGCTGCAGGTCCTCCCTTGAATCCGGTTGAAATGGCTTGTGAATCCTTTGACCAGATAACAGCAAAACTAGCCGAAGACAAGGACTTTGTAAAAGCTTTTACAGAGGTATATTCAGACGGACTGAATGAAAAGAATATTACCGATGCGATTCAGGAATTTGAAAAGACGTTGCTGACTCCCAATTCACGTTTCGACCTTTATCTGAAAGGTGACAAGAATGCTATCACTGCCGATGAACTTGCCGGATATGAGCTTTTCAAGAAATATGATTGTGCAACTTGCCATGTAGGTGAAATCCTTGGAGGACAGTCATATGAGTTAATTGGCGTACAACATGATTATTTTGCAGACCGTGCGGCTGAAATGACAGAAGAAGACAACGGTCGGTTTAAGCAAACAAAGATAGAGCGTGACCGTCATCGTTTTAAAGTGCCTGGATTGAGAAATGTGGAATTGACTTATCCTTATTTCCACGATGGAAGCATGAAGACAATGGATGACGCCGTGCGTGCGATGGCTAAATATCAGTTGGGCATTGACCTTCCGCAGCAGGAAGTGGATAAGATTGTATCTTTTCTCCGTACTTTGACCGGACAGTATAAAGGACAGACTCTGACAAATAAAAATATGAGTATCTAGGAGCTTGGAGAGTGCTCTGAAAACCGAGAAGATGCTTGATAGCACATGAATGTGTCATAACTAAAGTAGCACATTAAATCATCAACTGTAGGGGCAGGGTTTGCCTGCCCGAATGCACAAATAAACTGCTTTCGGGCGAGCGAACCTCGCCCTACCGGTTAAATGACAGCATTATCGACGTTTTGACACGTTCCTTTCTTTATAGACTAATAAAGCAAGAATCCTGCCAATCCGCAGAGGATAATCATTAATATAGGGTTTATCTTATATTTGCGTGTTCCGAAGAAAGCTGCAAGGAAGATGATGATACTGATAATGAATTGATACCAATCTACTTTATAGCTGCCGAAGTTTTCTTTATTCATTAAAACGAGGGCTGCCGCAGCCAGCAAGCCTACCACTGCGGGGCGCAATCCACTGAATACGGCTTCAACAGCCGGGTGTTTTTGATATTTCAGAAAGAATTTGCTGATGGCAATCATTAAGATGAAGGAAGGAAAGACAACAGCAAATGTTGCCACAATGGAGCCGATGACGGCGAAAGCTTCGCTGTATCCCGCGTTCAGTACGGCAGTATATCCTACATAAGTGGCGGAATTAATGCCAATAGGACCCGGAGTCATCTGGCTGATAGCTACGATATCAGTAAATTCACCGGCATTAATCCAATGATAACGCGTCACTACTTCTCCCTGAATCAAGGAAAGCATGGCATAACCGCCTCCAAAACCGAAGAGACCTATCTTAAAGAATGTATAGAATAAATAAAGGAATATCATTTTGATGCATGTTTATGTTTGTACTTACCATAGAAAAAGCCTCCTACTCCGGCAATGATGATAATATACACAGGGGATATACCCAATAACCAGATAAGAAGTGCCGATACTATAGGTATCCATATTGTATAGCGGTTTATCTTTGCTGATGTTGCCATTGAGAAAGTAGGAGCGGCAATCAATGCGACCACTGCCGGGCGGATTCCTTTGAATATATTTTCTACTACTTCATAATTCTTGAATTGTTGGAAAAACAAGGCTATGGCTAAAATAATGAAGAAGGAGGGAAGTATGGTTCCGAGCGCCATGGCTAGAGCTCCTTTGAATTTGCGTAACTTATATCCTATAAAGATAGCTATGTTTACGGCAAATATGCCTGGAACAGACTGAGTAAGTGCCAATAAGTCGATAAAGTCTTCTTTATCAATCCATTTCCTTTTCTCCACTATTTCATCTTGTATGAGTGGAACCATTGCATAACCTCCTCCGATGGTAAACAGGCCAATCTTTAAAAAGATGGCGAATGATTTTAAATAGAAATTCATGTCTTAATTTTGTTTCATATAAACGCTTGGCGGTACATCAAAGTATTTCTTAAAGCTATCTGTAAAATATTTCGGGTCGCCAAAGCCCAGCATATCTGAAACTTCGGATACCGTGTATTTCTTGCTTTTCAATAGTATGGCAGCTTCATTCATACGCACTTTACGGATAAACTCGCTGGGTGAATAATTTGTTAATGCTTTTATTTTATTATAAAAACTACTTCTACTCATATTGAAAGCAGCACATAAAGTGTCTACATTTAGTTCTTTGCTCAGATTTTTTTTAATGGTTTCGGTTACTTTTATAATAAATTCCTGATCTAAGTCCAATGGTGGGTGAGGCACATTTTCCTCTTCCGTGGTGAACTGGAATTGACTGTAACGTTTGCGTATAAGCTCCCTGATAGCAAGTACGTTGGTTATGTTGGCTTTTAAGACGCCGACATCAAACGGTTTAATGATGTATCTGTCTGCTTTGCTCTGTAATCCTTTGATAATACTTTCTTTATCATTCAATGCAGTTAGCAGAATGACAGGAATATGACTTGTTTCTACATCATTTTTCACAATACGGCACATTTGTTCTCCATTCAGTTCCGGCATCATAATGTCTGAAAGAATGAGGTCGGGCTGTTTGGTTTTGATAGAATTAATCACTTCTTGTCCGTTGCTGACTCCTGTTACTTGATATTCATCGGATAATATCTGTAATAAGAAAGTACGTAACTCCACATTGTCTTCGGCTACCAGAATATAAGGAGCTTCTTTATCTGCCTGTTTAAGTTGCGGAATAGGGGGAATGGTGACCTCCTCTTTGTTTTCTTCTCTCACGATAGGAAGCGGATCGATGACATCAGCTTTGGGGAAGAGTTTGTTATTATATTTTCTGCTTTTTATAGGGAATGATAGTTTAAAGGTAGTACCCATATTCTCTATGCTGCTCATACTAATTTTTCCACAGTGGTTCTTGATGAGCTTGTAAGTAAGCATCATGCCGATACCGCTGCCGGTAATTTGTAAATTAGTGGCATTTTTCCCTCTGAACAGTTCCTTGAACATTTTTTTCTGGTCATTGGATGAAATTCCGATTCCGGTATCTGTGATGAACAGAAACCAATGGCTTTTACTTTTGGAAGTCTGAATTTTGATACTTCCTCCTTGTTGAGTGTATTTCAGTGCATTAGTCATCAGGTTTCTGATGATGGAATCCATCTTGTTTCTATCCAACCATACTTCTTGAGAAGTAAAATTGGATTCAAAATGAATTTCAATTTGTTTTTTCTCTGCGTATAGCTTGAATTGCTCAATGTAAGACTTAATATATGAATTTAATTCGTATCTGGATACATAAACGTTGGGCGTATAAAGTTCCTCTTTTTCGAAATTAATCAGATTACTTGCCAAATCAGATAAATTGTCTGTATTCTGAATAGCAAGGTTGATATTAATTTTCCCTTGTTCTGTCAGTTGTTCATTCTTCAGAATTTCTCCCAACGGAGCCTTTATCAAGGTCAGCGGCGTACGTATGTCATGGGCGGTGTTGATAAAGAATTGGATTTTCTCTTTAGAATTGTTCCTGTCTTTCCTTAACCATAAGAAACGTAAAACACTTACTGTAATTAATATTATGATAATAAGATAAATGATTCCGGCCCAAAAAGTTGCCCAAAAAGGGGGAGTTATGGTTATTTTTATAGCTCTTTCTTCCAATACATGCTCGTCATCCATCAGAATGGCTCTCACCCTCAGTTTATAATGCCCGGGATTGATGTTGGTATAACGTATCAGATTATCTGCTGTGGGACTTGTCCATTCATCGTAAAATCCTTCTAATTTCCAAGTGTATAGAATATTAGACGGATTGTCGTAATTAATGGAAGATACATTTAACGAGAATATATTTTGATTATAATCCAAAGTGATGTGTTCTGTATCGTCTATATCTTGGGTTAAAGGGGAATTCTTTTCACCGGGGAAAACCTTTTGATATAAGATGCTGAAATCACTGAATATCATTTTAGACTTGAAACGATTGGGCAGGCTTACGGTGTCTGCTATTTCAATGGCTCCGTTTCCTGTTCCGAATATAAAATATCCTGATCGGGTGTGTATGCCCGATGAGGGATTGAAGTTCACAGCCATCAATCCTTGTTCTTTTGTCCAATTGGAGAATATTCTTTCTTTTACTTTGAAACGAGTTAATTCATTTTCGGTACTGATAACCAGATCCGTTTCCGAAGCCGGCAAAATGCAATAGATATTATTGGAAATCAACGCTGAGTTTTTTATATGATAACGTACGACTTTGTCAGTGTTATTATTATATACCCACATGCCCGAACCATGAGTACCGATATAGGTAATATGGGCAACAGTATCTTGATAAATCGTATTGATACATCCAATTTCAGAATCCAGATTGACCGGTTTCAGTGTTTGGTTTCGTTTATTGAATTGGTATAGCCCATTGATGGTACCTATCCACAGGTTGTATTGGTCCTTGTTCTTAATACAGGTAATCGGAAAATCCATACCGTAGCACTGAATTTCTTTTGTTTGTATATTATAACTTTTCAGGTTATAATAGCCACCTGCCCAAATGATTCCATCATTGTCCTTGTAGATGCAACGTATGTATTTATCAGGGCGGATATTGGTCCATCCTAGAGTGGATTGATGAGAAAAATATTTAGGCACCATGTCTTTCTTGTTGATTTGATACATTCCCGACATATATCCTCCTACCAATATGGTGCCGGGGGCTGTTTCGCACATGGAAATAAAGACATGGTTCTGATTTTGTGTGTCGTTCTGATAAGTGGAAAGAAGGCACTTCCACTGTTTATTCTGAGAATTGTAAAAACAGATGCCATTACTTGTAGCATACCAAATATCACCTTCCGAATCCTCTAAAATAGAGTTCACTTGATTGTCTATTAGTGAATTTGGATTGTCATAAGAATGTTGTATCCATTTATAGCCCGGATATTTATTCGAGAATAAGGTAATTCCGACAGGATAAATGGCCATCCATAATTTGTCATCTTTATCAATGAATATGTCATTCACAATATTCCCATTCATTTTGTTTGAATGATTGTGATCGGCAATCAGAAAAGGGGATAATTCGCGAGTGAATAAATTGAGTTTGTAGACACCTGCTCCATTAGTGGCTATCAGGACTTCGTCTATTTTCTTGGGGTTGGCTATGATTGTATTGACTGTAATGTCCAACAACTTTGTGGGAACATCCATTAGTTGTTGAGTATTGATGTTATATAGATATATACCGTCTCTCAGTGTTCCTATAATAAGAGTCTGAGTGCTTTTGTGAAAATACAGATAAGTAACAATTTGGAATTGGTCCAATTGGGGATGTTTTTGTATCTGTAGTTGATGCTTATCAATTAGTTCAACGCAAAATATATTATGATTTGTTCCTAAAAAGTATTGGTTATTTCCGGCTTCTGTAATGCAGGTAATCTCTTCCTGAATAGAACTGGTCAGGCGAATCAGTTTTTCCTGGTCGATATCAAAAATGTATTGTTTGTCTTTGGTACAAAGCCAAATATTGTTTTTGTTGTCCAAATAAGTGCTGATGAGTGGAAGCCCACTGTTGCTTTTGTCTTTGCTGGCAAAATTATAGGCCAGCTCGTATTTGTCTTGTAGTGAATTGTACTTAAAAATATATCCGTTTTTTCCTATTTCCCAAATTACGCCGGCTGTATCTATTTCCAAAGTATTCAGGTTGGGAAAAGATTTCATATTAGGTTGACCGTCTGCTGATAAGCTGTAATGAACATATTGCTTGCCATTGTACCTGTCGATTCCTTCATGGGTGAGGAACCACATATATCCTTTATTGTCTTTTTGTATGGACAGGACTCTACGACTGCTCAAGCCATCGTTAGTATCTAGATACTGGTAAAGTTGGGCAGAGACAGAAGTTATAAAAATAATTGTAAAGTATATAAGTAAAAGAGTCCTTTTCATAATGGTATTTAGACGCGAAAACCTTACAAAGCTCGCAAATTTTCTTGTCATTTCAAAATCTATTATATGTAAAAAAAGCGGCAATCAGTATGATATACCGCTTTTTTAGTAAATATAACAAATCGTTTTATCATTTGTTCATTTCAACCCATTTTCTTGCGTTGACAAATGCTTCAATCCATGGTGTTACTTGGTCTTTGTTTATTCTGTCAGAAGGATAGTAAGCATTTTGCCACGGGAAACAAGAGCGTTCTAAGTGAGGCATCATTGCCAAGTGGCGTCCGTCTGAACTTGCTAATCCGGCTACGCTGTAGTCTGAACCGTTCGGATTACCGGGATATTCATCGTATGAGTATTTCAATACTACATTATACTTATCTTCTTCGTATGGTAATGAGAATTTGCCTTCTCCGTGTGCCACCCAAATACCTAATTTGCTGCCGCTTAATGAGCCGAGCATAACACTTCTGTTCATCGGAACTGTTACACCGACAAACTTAGATTCAAACTTGTGTGAGTCGTTATGCAGCATTTTGGCTTTCTTGTTATGCTCAGGATTAATCAGTCCCAATTCAATCATCAATTGGCAACCGTTACATACTCCCAGTGACAGGGTGTCTTTGCGTGCGTAGAAATTATCCAGTGCTGCTTTGGCTTTCGGATTGAATAAGAATGCACCTGCCCATCCTTTGGCAGAACCCAGAACATCGGAATTGGAGAATCCTCCACAGAATACAATCATATTAATGTCTTCTAATGTTTCGCGTCCGCTTATCAGGTCGGTCATAGTGACATCTTTCACATCGAAGCCTGCCAGGTAAAGCATATATGCCATTTCGCGTTCACCATTGGTGCCTTTTTCACGAATGATGGCAGCCTTAATGCCGGTCGGTGTACGACGTTCGGGAGTGATTCCATATTGTGAGAACTTCCCGGTGAATGATTTATCGAATACAAACTCCAGTGGTTGCTCTTTGTAATTTTCAAAACGTTTCTTGGCGCAACCGTTCATGCTTTGTTTGCGGTCAAGCAAATAAGAAGTAGAATACCAAACATCACGCAGATAGTCAATACCGAATTGGTAAGTGGCATCTTCTTTGGTTACTAGAATATGGCGTTCGTCTGTGGGGGTACCCAATTTCACGTAGCCGATTCCGGCATCTTCCAATATCTTCTTGACTTCGGCTTTGTCTTTATCTTTCACCTGAATGACGATACCCGGATTTTCGGCAAACAGAATTTTGATGATATCGTTTTCCTTTATTTTATTAAGGTTGATTTCCATACCACCTTCCATGTTTGAGAAGCACATTTCGAGCAGTGTAGTAATGAGACCACCGGCTGAGATATCATGACCTGCCATAATCAGGCCCTTGTTGATAAGTTCTTGTATGGCAAGGAAAGCATCGCGGAAATATTCGGGATTTTGAACTGTCGGGACATCATCTCCTATTTTATTTAATGACTGTGCGAAAGCAGAACCACCTAAACGCAACTTGTCAAAACTGAAGTCGATATGATAAATGGTACTCTTGGCATCATTTACCAATACAGGAGAAACGACTTTCTTTACATCGGATACTTCTCCGCCGGCTGAAACGATAACTGTTCCCGGGCTGATGATTTTTTCTCCGTTTGGATATTTTTGAGTCATAGACAGGGAATCCTTACCGGTCGGCACATTGATTTGCAGTGCGCAGCAGAAGTCAGACAGCGCCTTGACAGCCGTATAAAGACGGGCATCTTCACCTTCCTGTGCACGGCATGGCCACATCCAGTTGGCAGACAGGGAGATGCTGTCCATTCCTTCTGCCATTGGAGCCCAAACAAGATTGGTCAACGCTTCGGCTACCGACAATACAGAACCTGCAGCCGGATTAGCCAAGGCAGCTTGCGGAGCATGTCCCAAAGAAGTGGCAATACCTTTTTCGCCTCGATAGTCAAGGGCAACGACACCACAGTCGCTCAACGGTAGCTGGATTTCGCCCTGACATTGCTGGCGGGCAATCTTACCTGTTACGGAACGGTCTACTTTGTTGGTTAACCAATCCTTGCAGGCAACAGCTTCCAGTTGAAGTACGCGGCGGATATATTCGTTTAATTTTGAAGTTTCGTAAGTTACGTTTTCATAATGGCGTTCTACGGTCTTGTCCACCATATAAGTTTTCGGAGAAGAACCGAACATTTGATCTACTGCCAAATCAAATGGGCGGACACCATCAGCTTGTTCAAAAGCAAAACGGGCATCACCGGTAGTTTCACCTACAGTATACATTGGGGCACGTTCGCGGTCGGCTATCTTTTGTACGTGTTCAATAGCCGATTCATCAATCAGCAACCCCATACGTTCTTGAGACTCATTGGCAATAATCTCTTTGGCAGACAGTGTTTTGTCACCGATAGGCAGTTTGTCCATGTGGATTAATCCGCCGTTTTCTTCTACTAGCTCAGACAAACAGTTTACGTGACCTGCCGAACCGTGGTCGTGGATAGAAACAATCGGATTGTTTTCTTCTTCACACAAGGCGCGAACTACATTATAAGCACGTTTCTGCATTTCTGCATTGGCACGTTGAACTGCATTGAGTTCGATTCCCGATGAGTATCGACCTGTTTCAACAGAGGAAACAGAACCGCCACCCAAACCGATTCGATAGTTGTCACCACCCATAACAACAATTTTGTTTCCTGTTTCGGGGTGACCTTTCAGGCAGTCGCGTTGAGTACCGTAACCCACGCCACCGGCCAGCATGATAACTTTGTCGTATGCATACTTTTCACCGTTCTCCTGATGCTCGAAGGTCAATACAGAACCACAAATCAGCGGCTGACCGAATTTGTTACCAAAATCGGAAGCACCGTTGGAAGCCTTAATTAAAATTTGCTCGGGAGTCTGGTATAACCATTGGCGTACCGGCAAGATATCTTCCCATTCACGTCCTTCTTCAGTGCGCGGATAAGAAGTCATATAGACAGCTGTACCTGCAATGGGCCATGAACCTTTACCACCACCCATGCGGTCGCGGATTTCACCTCCGGTACCGGTTGATGCACCGTTGAACGGCTCTACGGTAGTGGGGAAGTTATGTGTTTCAGCTTTTAGCGAGATGACTGTTTTGATATCTTTGATAATGAAATAGTCGGAAGTGGAGTGGTCGGCCGGAGAGAATTGTTCCACAACCGGGCCTTCTGCAAAAGCCACATTATCTTTATAAGCAGAAATAATTTTATTGGGATTTTCGGCAGTCGTTTTTTTAATCATCTGAAATAAAGATGATTCCATCTCTTCACCATCAATGATGAATGTTCCGCCGAAGATTTTATGGCGGCAGTGTTCCGAATTAATCTGTGCAAAGCCGAATACTTCAGAGTCAGTTAATTTACGTCCCAGGTCTTTTTCGACTTTCAGCAGGTAGTCCATTTCTTCACGAGAAAGTGCAAGACCTTCTTTTTCATTATATTCTTCCAGATTCTCAATGTAAACAATCGGTTGAGGTTTAATGTTAACAGTGAAAATCTCCTGGTTCAATCCTTTATACATGCGTTGTAGCATGGGGTCGTATTCGGCATTTTCATCTTTCACAGGGAAATATTCTTCAATGCGTTGTATACCTGTCAACCCCATGTTCTGAGTAATTTCTACAGCATTTGTACTCCAAGGGGTTATCATTTCCCGACGCGGTCCGATGAAGCAGCCTTTCAGGTTTTCTTCGTTTTCTACAGTGGCTTCTCCATAAAGCCAACTCAGTTTTTGAATATCTTCAGAAGCCAGTTCATGATTGACTTCTGTTGCTATTACACTTTTAGTGGGTGTTCTGAAAAATAGAATCATAGCACTTTTATAGTTGTTTTGTTAATTGAAAACTAGGTTGTAATATCAAGAGTCTATTAATAAGGTGCAAAGTTACATAAAAGAGCCGGGCTATGAAAGAAATTTGTGTGTAAATATAGGTACTTTCGCAAAAAAATACCATCTTTGCAGCATGAATTGGATAGAACAAGTAACCATACTCGATTTGCTGGTGAAAGGACTTATAGTTGGCGTAGTGGTTTCTGCGCCCTTAGGTCCTGTTGGGGTACTTTGTATTCAGCGCACACTGAACAAAGGACGATGGTATGGATTTGTTACCGGGTTGGGAGCGGCTTTGAGCGATATAGGCTATGCTCTGATAACAGGATATGGAATGAGTTTCATGGATGAATTTCTGGCAAAGAACCAGGTGCTTTTACAGATTGTTGGTAGCGTCATGTTATTAATGTTCGGTATTTACACTTTCCGTAGCAATCCTGTCCATTCTATCCGACCTGTATCTTCTACACCAGGCAGTTATCTACATAATTTTGTCACTGCTTTCTTTGTGACATTCTCTAATCCTTTGATTATTTTCCTATTTATCGGTTTGTTCGCCCGTTTTTCTTTTGTGATGCCGGGTAGTCCGTTGGGGCTTCAGTTGGTCGGTTATCTGGCCATTGTACTGGGAGCACTTTTATGGTGGTTCGGTATTACGTATTTTGTCAATAAAGTACGTACTCGTTTCAATTTACGTGGCATTTGGATTTTGAACCGTGTTATCGGTGTTATAGTGATGTTGATGTCTGTAGTCGGCTTCATTTATACTATATTAGGAAAAACGATGTACTGACAGGAAAACATATCTTGTGTGAAGCACGTTGAACCTTATAATTTTCAATTTGTAACTTAAAAAATAAAGAAATGTTTATTTCCAAACAGTTAAAAGAGAATAATATAGCCGAATACCTTATATATATGTGGCAAGTGGAAGATATGATACGTGCCAACGGCTGTGATATGGAGAAGATAAAGAAAAACATTGTTGACTCTTACCCTCTGACGGAAGAACAGAAAGTAGAATTGACACAATGGTATATAGACCTGATTGAAATGATGCGTCGTGAAAATGTAATGGAGAAAGGTCATCTGCAGATTAACAAGAATATTATCACTTGGTTGACCGACTTGCATCTGCAGTTGCTTCGTTCTTCCAAGTTTCCTTATTATAGTGCAGCGTATTATAAAGCTCTGCCTTATATAGTAGAACTTCGTGCCAAAGGTGCTAATAAAGAAGAACCTGAACTGGAAACCTGCTTTGAGGCACTTTATGGGATATTGTTATTGAAGTTGCAAAAGAAAGAAATCAGCGAAGAAACAAAGAAGGCACAGCAGGCTATTTCCGGTTTGCTTGCTATGTTGTCCAATTATTATATAGAGGACAAAAAAGGAGAATTGGAATTCTAGCGAGTCATTTCTTCTTGAGGATAAGGTTGCTCCTAAAGGTATATTGCACTGTTTTTTTGCTCTGTTATTCCGAGTGCAATGAAGGAACTATAGACATAAAGTGGATATTTCAGATTTTTCACGGTATTCATAGATGACAAAATACTAGGGCTTTTGGGGAGCAGCCTTTTGTAATGAAGAGAAAATAAATAAAATGAAAATGAAAAATATATTGGTGACCGGTGCTAATGGCCAATTAGGAAACGAAATGCGTGTGCTTTCGCTTGAGAATAAGGAATATAACTATTTTTTTACGGATGTAGCCGAGTTGGATATCTGTGATGAAAAAGCTGTAATGGCTTTCGTCAAGGAAAATGAAATCGATGTCATTGTGAATTGTGCTGCTTATACAGCTGTGGATAAAGCGGAAGACAATCAGGAATTATGTGCCAAACTAAATAGTGAGGCAGTCGGTTATCTGGCAAAGGCTGCAGAGGAGAATCAGGCGGAATTTATTCAGATTTCTACAGATTACGTATTTGACGGAACCAATTATGTACCATATAGAGAAACCGAACCGACTTGTCCTAATTCTGTATATGGTGTTACTAAATTGGCCGGTGAAAAAAAGGCTTTGGAATATTGCAGTAAGGCAATGATTATCCGTACGGCATGGCTGTATTCTGTATTTGGCAATAATTTTGTGAAAACCATGATTCGTTTAGGGAAGGAAAGGGAATCATTGGGAGTTATTTTCGACCAGATAGGTACGCCGACTTATGCCCGCGATTTGGCGTCTGCTGTTTTTGCAGCTATCCGTAAAGGTATTATTCCCGGTATCTATCATTTCAGTAATGAAGGAGTCTGCTCCTGGTATGATTTTACCAAGTCCATTCACCGTATAGCCAGTATTGGCAATTGCAAGGTAAGTCCTTTGCATACAGATGAATATCCTGCAAAAGCTCCTCGGCCTCACTATTCTGTATTGGATAAGACAAAGATAAAACATACGTATGGCATCGAGATTCCTCATTGGGAAGAGAGTCTGGAACAGTGTATCAAGGAATTAAATGTATAATGATATATGAACAACGAAATAGAAAGAAGACGAACGTTTGCGATTATCGCACACCCGGACGCCGGTAAAACATCATTGACAGAGAAGTTGTTGCTTTTCGGTGGACAGATTCAAGTGGCAGGAGCCGTGAAGAGCAATAAAATAAAGAAAACTGCAACATCCGACTGGATGGATATTGAAAAGCAGCGTGGTATCTCTGTTACCACTTCTGTGATGGAGTTTGATTATCATGATTATAAAATCAATATTCTCGATACTCCGGGACACCAGGACTTTGCCGAAGATACTTATCGTACTCTGACGGCTGTGGATAGTGTAATTATTGTGGTGGATGGTGCAAAAGGTGTGGAAACACAGACACGTAAACTGATGGAAGTCTGCCGTATGCGTAACACTCCTGTTATTATATTTGTCAATAAGATGGACCGTGAAGCTAAAGATCCGTTCGATTTGTTGGATGAGCTGGAAGAAGAACTTGCCATTAGTGTTCGTCCTTTGACATGGCCTATTGAAAGTGGTCCCCGCTTCAAAGGCGTATATAATATTTATGAACAAAAACTTAACCTCTTTCAACCTTCCAAGCAAGTAGTGACTGAAAAGGTGGAAGTAGATATTCATACCGAAGAGCTTGACAATCGGATTGGAGCACCTTTGGCAGAAAAACTGCGTAATGAGCTTGAACTTATTGATGGTGTTTATCCCGAATTTGATGTAGAGAGTTATTTGAAAGGAGAGCTGGCTCCGGTATTCTTCGGTTCGGCATTGAATAACTTCGGTGTGCAGGAGCTGCTCGATTGTTTTGTGGAGATTGCTCCAAGTCCGCGTCCTACCAAGACAGAAGAACGTGAGGTGGAACCGGATGAATCTAAGTTCACCGGGTTTGTATTCAAAATCACTGCCAATATTGACCCAAATCATCGCTCTTGTATCGCTTTCTGTAAAGTGTGCTCGGGAAAGTTTTCTCGCAATACACCTTATTATCATGTACGGCATGATAAGACGATGCGTTTTTCTTCGCCTACGCAGTTCATGGCACAGCGTAAGACTACTGTTGATGAGGCATGGGCAGGCGATATCATCGGTTTGCCGGACAATGGTACCTTTAAAATTGGTGATACATTGACCGAAGGCGAGAAATTACATTTCCGGGGTATTCCCAGTTTTTCTCCTGAAATGTTTAAATATATCGAGAATGCCGACCCGATGAAGCAGAAACAGTTGGCAAAAGGTATCGACCAATTGATGGATGAGGGTGTAGCTCAGTTGTTTGTCAATCAGTTTAATGGACGTAAGATTATCGGTACAGTAGGACAGTTGCAGTTTGAGGTTATCCAATATCGTTTGGAAAACGAATACAATGCAAAATGCCGTTGGGAGCCCATCAGCCTTTATAAGGCGTGTTGGATAGAAAGTGATGATGTCGAAGAATTGGAGGCTTTCAAAAAACGTAAGTATCAGTATATGGCAAAAGATCGTGATGGACGGGATGTCTTCCTTGCCGACAGTAATTATGTTCTCCAGATGGCTCAAATGGATTTTAAGCATATCAAGTTCCACTTTACCAGCGAATTCTAAAAAGAAGAAATATATTCTATCTTCCATGAGGCGGGAAAATCCCTTCATGGAAGATTTTTTATTCGGAAGGTCGGTTTATCTTTGCAATCATATTTAAAATTCATCAGGTTTGCTGGCTATTTCTTTTGTAATATCTATAATGTCATTGTATCAGGGGAACTCCCAATATGATGCGTTCCCAAGTCTAATCGGGATATGTCGGTCTGTGTCGGCCAAAAAAAAGTTATTATTATTGTTTTCATAAACTGTTACTACTGTTTTGGAAAAAACTCTTTTGTTTTTTGTATCTTGAAAGTTCACTTTAGTTAAAGTTTATTTCATCTGCTGCCAATCTTTGGCGAGTCATTTTTATTTTCATATCTTGGATATATATTATTGTTTAGTTGTAATCAAAGAGGCATTTTACATGATTATGAAGATAAAATATTTGCTTTTGTTTTCTTTATTGATGTTTGAGTACTCATTGGCTGCCGTTCCCAATGACTGGCAGAAACGTTTCCTTTCTCCTTCTGTGGCAGACCGTCCGTGGGCAGTTTGGAGTTGGGATAATAAAGATGTCACTTTTCAGGAAGTGAGAGATAAGTTGGACACGATGCACAAAGTTGGTTTTGGAGGGTGTTGTATTTTGGCTGTCAATGCTTATCGGGAACCCGGATATTGGCGGGTGTTTAATTTTACAATGAAGGAAGCCGACCGTCTTGGCATGGATTTGGGAATGCAGATGAGTGACCATGGTTCTTTACCTGATGATATACGGATTACTCCTTCAGAAGCTATGCAGAGGTTGGTGTGGAGTGATACAATTGTAGATGGGGGGACTTTACGTAATCTAGCCTTGCCTCAGCCTGATACTTATAAAGGATATTATGAAGATATATCGGCTTATGCATTTCCTGTCAGTTTTGATAATGCCGGTCTCTTATCGGTTTCCGGGGATTCCTCTTCACAAACAGCATACTTCATCAGCCCGGAGCAATCCATGCAATTACCTGTGTATCAGGGGCGCCTTACTGCGCGGTTGCCTGAAGGGAAATGGCGTATATTGCGTGTGGGGCATACAGCAGTTGCACCTGCCGATAGTGTTGCCGGACAGGAACAAGGACTGAGGTGTGATAAACTGAGCTCCGAAACTGTATACAAATTATGGACGGACTGGTTTACCTATGTATATAGAAAGGCAGATGCGGAACCGATTCGGCGTATGTTGAAGTATGTTTATGTTAATCATTGGACTGCGGATAATCAAAACTGGACGAAGAACTTTCCCGCCGAGTTTGAAAAACGGCGTGGTTATGACTTGATTCCCTATCTTCCCATATTGGCGGGGATACCGATGGAGAGTGCCGACCGGGTGGAAAGTATAGCTCGGGATGTACAATTGACTGTCAGTGAATTATTGACAGATGTATTCAGTACTGTTGCCTCGGATTGTTTTCGTCAGTATGATTGTCGGATAATAGGAGAGGGTGTACCTCAGAACAATGGGTTGGTTAAGATTGACGGGACTTGGAAAGAAAGTCCGGCTATGTTGAAACCTTTGCTTGACCGCAACTTTATTACCGATAATGGCAGTATTTTCTTTTGTATAGATAATGGTGTGAGTGAAGCGGCTGCGGACACTTCGTTAAATGCAGAAGCAGAAGAACAAAGTCTCTCTGATACACTTGCAAATGAGAGAATGAATGAAGCTTGGATGGATAGTCTTCGTATCGTGTCCGATTCTAATCGGAATTGGTGGGAAGAAAGCAAGTCGTTTCTTACTTATGCTTCTCGGTGCCGAACTTTGTTGCAGTATGGGCGTCAGGTGAATGATTCTCTGTTATTTGTGGATAAAACTATTCTCTCAGATATATTTTGGACACATCGCAACGGTGAAGACATGGATATTTATTTTTTTGCTAGTCAGGCAGACAGTATGCGTATGGTTACAGTATCTTTTCCCGTTACTCACCGTATGCCTGAATTATGGAATGCCGTTACAGGAACCATATTTCGTTCTGCTAATTGGAAAGAAGTGGAAGGTCGTACGGAAGTGACTCTGTCTTTACCTGCTTACGGTTCTGTCTTTGTGGTGTTTCCGAAAGAAGACTCCGGAGCTGAGATTGTGGAGCCGACTTTGGTAACGCCGGTTGTACTGAAAATAAACGAATGGACAGTCAATTTCTCGGAAATATATAAAAGCATTACTCGTCCTGTTCTTTTTAATAGAAGTCGGGAGGAGAATAAGCAGATAAAGAATTATTTTGGCCGTTCTTTCTATAAAGGACTTTTCATGTGGAAGACATCTCAAGAAGGACGTATTGTAGTTAGGTTGGGAAAAGTGGATGAAATGGCAACAGTCCGTATCAACAGTATCAATTGCGGTACGGTGTGGACTGCTCCTTATGAAGTGGATATCACTGATGCACTCCGTAGTGGAAGTAATGTGATAGAAGTGGAAGTACTTCCGTCAGATTGGGAAGGCCCGATAGAATTTGTGCGGAAGGAATAAAACTACGGCTTTTAGTTTACTTTAACTATGAATATTAGTTTTAAAACTAAAACTTTTAGTTTATTTGCGGTAAACAAAAGAAGCTTATGAAAACGTTGACTGTAAAAGAAGAGGAAATCATGGGGTATTTCTGGGAGAAAGGCCCTCTGTTTGTAAAGCAATTGCTTGAATTTTATGATGAACCGCGTCCTCATTTCAATACACTTTCTACGATAGTACGCGGATTGGAGGAAAAAGGTTTTCTGCATCATGAAGTGTTTGGAAATACTTATCAATATTATGCAGTGGTGAGTCGGGATGATTTTAAAAAGAAGACATTGAAAGGAGTAATCAGTAAGTACTTTAATAATTCATATTTGGGAGCTGTATCATCACTTGTAAAAGAGGAAGATATTTCGGTAGAGGAACTGAAACAGTTGATTCGTGAGGTTGAGAATGCCAATAAATAAATCAACGGACAGTAACTATGGGAGCATTTTTCGTTTATATACTTAAATCATCGGTCTGCTTGGCGGTATTTTATTTATTTTATCGCCTGTTGCTCAGCAAGGAAACGTTTCATCGTTTCAACAGATTTGCATTGCTTGGCATTTTACTTTTGTCTTGCATTGTGCCGTTCATGGAGGTAACGGTAAAGGAGCCGACTGAGGTGCACCAACAATTCCTTACCTTCGAAGAGCTTTTGTTGACGGTGGGGATGAGCCCGGTAGAAGAAGCCGGAAATATAATGTTGGTGTCTGATTTTACATGGAGGGAAATGCTGTTGTTAGTTTATTTGTCGGGCATTGTTTTCTTTTTAATCCGCACTGTATGGTCTTTATTCCGTATGTTGCATTTGATTAGGGATAGCCGGATAGTCAGTCGGGAAAACGGTATTACTATAATCGCTCATCGAAAGAACATAGCTCCTTTTAGTTGGATGAAATTTGTGCTGATTTCCGAGACGGATTTATTGGAAAATGGTACAGAGATTCTGGTTCATGAATATGCACATATCCGTAAACGTCATTCCATTGATTTATTGGTGGCGGATATATGTATCTTTTTTCAATGGTTTAATCCGGCTTCATGGCTGTTGAAACAGGAATTACAGAACATTCATGAATATGAAGCGGATGAATGTGTTATCAATCAAGGCATCGATGCAAAAAAATATCAGTTATTATTAATTAAAAAAGCTGTCGGCACAAGGCTCTACTCTATGGCCAACAGCTTCAATCACAGTTCACTTAAAAAACGTATTACTATGATGTTAAAAGAAAAATCAAGCCCATGGGCACGTTTGAAGTATCTTTATGTACTTCCGTTGGCAGCTATTGCAATAACTGCTTTTGCCCGCCCCGAAGTCTCAACGGAATTAGATGAGATTTCAGCCGTCAAAGTTAATGATTTGACTGCAATTGTGAAAGCCGAAGAGGTTAAAAGTGCAGAAATTCTGTCGGAAGATGGAATAAAAGTGAAAGGCCGAGTTCTTGATGAAGAATATAGTAGTGGAATAATAGGTGCCAATGTGCTTATTAAAGGATCTACTATAGGCACTGTTACCGATGAAGAAGGTCGTTTTGAATTGCCGGTGGAGGCGGGCAATGTCTTGCAAATCTCTTTTGCCGGTTATAAAACGGTGGAGGTAAAGGTCTCTGCAGATGAAAAAGAACAGGATATTGTCATTGTAATGTCCGGAGAAAAACCGTCTGCTGGAGGGCAAGTGTTTCAGATTGCAGAAGAGATGCCTTCATTTCCCGGTGGCATAGACGAGTGCATGCGTTACATAGCCCGGCACGTAAAGTATCCGGCAATATCCATAGAGAATGGTGCTCAGGGGATAGTATCCGTCCGGTTCATTATTGAGAAAGACGGAAGTATTTCCAATCCGAAGATTGCCCAAGGGGTAGACGAGTATTTGGATAAAGAAGCTATGAGAGTCATCATGAGCATGCCTAAATGGAAACCGGGAAAGCAACGGGGAGTGGCGGTGCGTACCCAGTTCACGCTGCCTGTTAAGTTTAGGTTGGTCGTTGATGAAGCTAAGAAGGATAATACGCCTTTGCAGAATAGAAAAAAGTAAGAATGATATGGGGTGAATAACCATAAAATTAAAGTATAATGCTATGAAATCATTTGTAACACTCATGCTGTGTCTATTGTCTATGACAACTTTTGCACAGGTACACGATGAAATTAGTTCGGCTATGGAAGAATTTGATTATGATAAAGTAATCAATCTGATATCCCCTGGCACAAAGGATTCGTTATTGTTATCGACTAGGATACAGGCTTTGAAGGCTATGAATCGTTATCCTGAAGCCATTGTTGATTTGACTTCTCTTTTTGTAAAGGATACTACAGATACAAAAATATTGATAGATTTGGCAGAGTGTTACAAACTGATGGGTAGTCCGCGTCAGGCGGCTGATTATTATCGGAAGGCGGTGAGTTTACGCCCAAATAATAAGTTCTTTCGATTGCAATATATACGTTCTTTGTTGAATGCGGAGAACTTTAAAGAGGCACGCGATGCTTGCCATGGCTGGTTGGAACAAGATACGGTTTCTGCCACCGGATATAAGTATTTGGGACAGGCTTATGAAGGAATGCAGGATATACCCAATGCTTTTTTCAGTTATAATGTAGCCTATCGTCGAGATTCCTTGGATGCCCAGACCGTCGCTCGTATAGCCAATATCTTTAATAATAACCGGCAATTTACAGATGCTATTGATGTGACAGAGTGTTATCGACTGAGCGATACGACAAGTGTGGATGTCAACCGCCAGAATGCTAAAGCTTATTGTATGTTGAAAGATTATAAGAAGGCAATCGAGCGTTATGAAAGTTTGAAGAGAATGGGTGACCGCAGTTTTCTTACCTTTTATTATTTAGGTATATCTTATTATGGAGACAATTGGTTTTATGGCTCATACGATAATTTGAAGGAAGCGTATGCGAAAAACTCTACCGATATTAATGTATTATATTATTATGCAAAATCCTGTTCGCGCACTTCATGGAAGAAGGAAGGGGTCGAATTTATGGAAAAGGCTGTAGAAATAGCTACTCCCGGTGATAGTATTTTGGAGCGTCTCTATAAAGGTTTGGCGGAATGTTATGGCTATGCCGGTGAGAGCTATAAGAAGATAGAAGTTATGAACCGTTTGTATAAATTGAATAAAGATTATAAACTGTTCTATAGTATTGCCAGAGCTTATGACTCTAACAAGGATTATGAGAATGCCATCCATTTTTATGAAAAGTTTATGTCTTTGACTCCCAAGAATCAACGTTTCCCTTATGATGAAGAAGGAAAGATTATTGAATCTGCTACTACTATGTATCAAATAGCCGAAAAAAGGGTGAAGAAGATAAGGGAAGAAGATTTCTTTAGGAATGGAGCGCCTGATGATTTTTTTGTTGTTCCTAAGAAAATAGATATAAAGAAAGATACGGTTGCCGGTAAGCAATAACAGATTTTTGAGTATCTTTGGCACAGCCCGTATATGATTGTCATGTGCGGGTGGGAACAGATAAAAACGAATGGCTTTATGATGAGACACAACCGGATATCAAAGTTATTGTTGCTACTGATAATTCCCTCTTTGTTGGGATTGATATTTACTTGTATTTTCCGTGGATATACTGCCAATTGGATACAGATACTATGTTATTCTTTTGCTCCGTTAGTTTCTTCTATTATTGTGGCTATTTGCTTCAGGGGGCGCTGGATGGGATTATTGCTTTTATGGACGTTTGTGGCTTCCGTTGCATTTAATGTGCCTTTGCAAAACTGGCTGTTCCATTCTGCCGATGATATAGTCCGTTATGCTTCAATAACAGATTTATACAAGGAAAAAGATAAGCCTATGTATTTTACTTTTGATCGTTTGGAGGTGGATAATAAGAGGAGGAGTACCATCGGTATTTGGCGTGAACATACCCGACGTGTATCCCGACATTCTTATCGGACGGAGAAGAAGCAGCATTGGTATTCGGTATCACCGGTTTTTGAGGATTCATTACCTGAACATAAATATGCAGAAAGGGAGGTAAAAGCATGGGTTGTTGCCGTAAAGCATGATAAGCAGGATTCGTTGGTATGCTATGAATGGTGCACTTTCGATATAGGGGATTATAAAAAAGCGATTGACAAATCACGTTGTAAAGTACAGCATTCGGATGCGCCTATCATTAAACCGCTTTACAAACAATTTACAACAAAGAGTGAATGGCGGAATATTTTCTTAAATGTAGGTTTGCTTGTCTTTTCCATCCAGGTGTTGATAGTAGTAATTATGAATTATAGGGTTGGGAAATCTTGATAAAGCAGTATAATCAGGTTAAGTAATTAGAAAGGCTGTGTGCTTTTCCAAAAGACTTTTGTATGTTGAAAGCAGGGGGTGTCAAAACTAAACCGGCTTATCCCATCGTCAGCTGTAGGGGCAAGGTTTGCCTGCCCGAAGACACAAAGCAAACTGTTTTCGGGCGAGCGAACCTCACCCCTACGAACTAAACGACAGCATTATCCACATTTTGACACACTCCCCTGTTTTTTATAAAGCCTATTGTTTGTTTTCATCTGTCCGGGAAGTTGATATACAATCTCCTTTCACACATAACGGCTGCTGAAATCTTCTATTCATGGGCTTTTGGGGTGAAAGTAGTCTTTCTTGTTACTATTTTATTCTGACAGTAAGGTTATGTAATTCTGTATCGGTATGCTGGGTCGGCAGATTATTTTGTTTAATCTGCAACTTGATGGCAGGCTGTTTTTTGTCTTCTTCGGAAACTGTGTATGTATAGCGTTGTTTATAAACAATTTGTTTATCCGAAGGACGGAGCAGATATCCTGTTTCCTTTTCAAACCGGTTGTACAAGCGTAAGACAATTTGATTCAACCCTTTTTGCAGATGCAATAATACCTTTTCTTCACGGAATTTGCAACGATACGGATTCAAATGCTTCATGACAGAACGACCGTTCAGATAAACTTCAATACCGTTTCCTGCGCCTACGTCCACTAATACATCTTGTGCTACCGGTGATTCTACTTCCTGCATGACAAAGTAAGTCTCAAGGATATTGGCAGGGAACATCATCTTTTCTTCGTTCGTTTCTTTCCATTGTCCGTTTCTTACAGGAGTCTTATCAAGACTGATATTGATAGTGGAAGGAGCGTCAAACAAACTGCTGCCCGGTCCGCAGAGGTAGCGTTTTCCCCATTTGGTTTTAGGATTTACTTTTAAAGGGCTGGCTTTGGCTCCGTCAAGTGTTATTCTTTGTTCATTTCCGGTCGGATTTGTAATGACAAGTTCTTTGCCGATTTCCTGGGGTGTATAAGTCAGTTCCAGTTGGGTATTACGGTTAGGAATTTCCCATTCATAGCTTACTGTGCTGCGATAATTGCTGTAATAATCAAAACAAGAGTAGCTGTAATTAGGTACATATTCATGAGTGGCAGCAATAGGTGTTGTCACGTCCATGTCTAAAGAAAGAACTTCTATATCAGTATTGTTGTACGCTGTTTGGGGTACAGTAATATGCAGATTTCCTTTCTTTTGACTGATATGGGTATAGTTGCCTTTTGCCTCTTTCAGCTTGAAACCCGGAGTATTCAGAATAATTTCGCCGTGCAGAGGGTATTTTCCTGACAAAATCAGATAGAGTGTATTCTCTTTTCGAGTGATGGCTCCCCATTCATACTGTTCACGGAAGGGAGAAGCATCCGTGTCATAAATGGCTTCTCCGTTCTTTTCCAGCCAGGCACCGATTTCTGTCAATACTTCCTTTTCGAAAGGAACAACGGAGCCGTCGCCTTTAGGTCCGATATTGAGCAGGAAGTTGCCCCCGTGCGAAACCACATTGATAAGGCTGCGCAATTTCTCCATTGCTTTGGTATGTACATCTCCTCTTTCCTGCCATGAACGATAGCTCCATGTTTCGTTGAACATGGAAGCGGCCGACTGCCATGCAGTTTGGAGGGCTCCTTCAGGATAGGCATTATCAGCCATGACTGCAAAGTCATAACGGTCATTGCCGAGACGTCCGCTTACCATGCAGTCCGGTTGCAGTTTGTGAACCAGTTCATAAAGCTCTTGGCTTTGTTGGGGAGTATTGGAACCCATATCAAACCAAAGTTCGGAGATGGGGCCATAATTGGTGAGCAGTTCCGTAACCTGTTGTTTCGTAAACTCATGGTGTTGCGGAGTAATAAAGTCACAGTTATGGCTGGAAATAGGATAGGCTTGTGGAAAGTGCCAATCAATCAAAGAGAAATACATGCCGAAATTGATACCTCCCCGTTTACAGGCTTCTGCCAGTTCTTTTACGAAATCGCGTTTACCGGGAGTGGCATCGTAAGAGTTATAGTCAGTAGTTGCTGTCTTGAACATGCAGAATCCGTCATGGTGCTTGGTTGTGAAGATGATAGAACGCATTCCGGCTTTTTTAGCCAAGGCAACGATGGAATCGGCATGAAAGAGAGTAGGGTTGAACCGGAGTGCCGTATCACCATACCAGTCACTGAAGATACCGGCAAAAGACTGTATCTGTTCACTATATCCGCGAGTGACAGGTTTGCCTTCCCACACACCGCCCAGTTCGGAGTAAAGTCCGAAATGGATAAACATGGAGTATTTATTATGATGCCAGCGTTCTTGTGATTCTTTTCCCGATGCCGGGATGAGTGTCATGCACATTAATAATAAGATGAGCAGTTTTTTCATGATAATTGTTTTTTAATATGTTCCATAATCTCTTCTTGTTGGTCGGGGTGAAACCAAGCGATATCTGCATCCCGTTTGAACCAAGTCATTTGTTTGCGGGAATAGATGCGTGAGTTTTGCTTTATTTTCTCAATGGCAAAATCAAGTGTCCATTCGCCATCCAGATATTTGAATATTTCTTTGTACCCCACTGTATTCAGCGAGTTCAAGTCTTTGTAGGGATAGACGCTGCGTGCTTCTTCCAGTAATCCCTCTTGCATCATTATATCTACACGGCGGTTTATGCGGTCGTATAACTCCTCACGGTCGCGAGTCAGTCCTATTTTTATAATGCGGAAAGGACGTTCTTTACAATTGCGGGTGCGGAAAGATGAGTACGTTTTGCCGGTCATGTAGCAGATTTCCAATGCATGGATAACCCGTTTGGGATTCTTTAAATCTACTATTTTGTAATATTCAGGGTCAAGCAGTTTCAGCTCGGCACAGAGTTTGTCCAATCCCTCTTTTTCATAGCGTTGAAGCATCAGTTCCCTGGTTTCTTTGTCAACGGTGGGAATGTCATCAATACCTTTGCAGATGGCATCCACATACATCATGGAACCACCGGTGAGTACAACAGCATCGTGGGTTTGGAACAAGCATTCCAGCTGATTCAATACGTCAGTCTCATATTGTGCGGCACTGTAATAATCAGTCAGTTCCAAAGTACCGACAAACCAATGAGGCACACGTGACAATTGTTCGGGAGTAGGGGCAGCAGTACCTATTTTCAAATCTTTATATAGCTGGCGGGAATCTGCCGAAATGATAGAGGTTTGGAAATGTTCGGCAATGGAAAGACTTAATTCTGTCTTTCCTACACCGGTAGGGCCAATGAGGACGATAAGGGTGTGAGACATCAGGCTTAAAAATAAAAGGGGCAACTGAATCAGTCGCCCCTACAATTCAGATTAATAGTTATCTTGCTCGTAAGGGTCGGCAGCACTGCCACTTCCCATATCAAATCCTTCAGGGTCGAAGTCTTCCATGTCAAAGTCTTGATCACCATAGAAATTCTCGTCCAAGTCAAGGTTTCCACCATTGTTTGCCATCATTTCGTCAAAATCAAGAGTCTGCTTGGGGGCCTCTCCCGCTTTGCGTGAGCAAATGGCATTGTCAAGGTCTTTGCCGGTTATGATTTCAGACAGTTCGATAAAGAATACACGTTCAGACAAGGGATCGAAGACATAAAGCAATTTCTGTTTTTCGTCTTCCAACAGGTCGCTTAACTTGGTTTCCTTCATGATGTAACTGTCTTCATCCGAACTGGTACCCATATCCTCCAGTGTGATTTCCTGTTCTTTTTCCCAGTCATCATCACAGATGAAGAATGAGGTTAGTTGGTCATTTTTGTATCCTGCTGCTTTCAGGATGGCTTCGTGAAAGTCATGGAAAGTAGCTTCAGAATCTATCTTTATTTCTCTTATAAAATCATCGACTTCATCAGA
>UMBU01050629.1_pt1 | contig 52378 bp, 54 predicted proteins | sample 1964051 | NCBI WGS metagenome assembly UMBU01 (sample SAMEA4835949, study PRJEB28245) | human gut metagenome | biome: gut microbiome; material: fecal sample | place: Denmark | collected 2008
CGCCGGAACGTCGGCGTTGCTTGCTTCGAAAGCCGGAGCGTCCGGACTTTCGGCCACGTCGCTGTTGGGGCCGATGGGTATGGCGCTTGACGTGAAAAGCATGTTTGATTCAAAAAAGGCGGCCAAAAAACAGGCCGGGAATTCTTTTCTTCTGCAATATGCCAATATGCAGCGCAAGAAAAATATTCTGGAACAGCAGCTGGCAACCCGGCATGCCCGGATGGCCAACATGGGTATCAGTTCGTCCGCTTCGGCAGATGCTGCCAATAATCGGCTTATTGACGAAGCTTTCGACAAGATTGAAAACGATAATATGGCCTTTCTGGCCGAACAGGACGCCAAGGCTGACGGCTTTAATCTCAAGTACCGCAAAAATCTGCTTGATACGGGGCTTGCCGCTGCCGGAAAAGTTTTAAAATAAAGGAGAAAAAAATGCCCAGACCCAAAATGACCTATCGTGACAGACGGCGCAAGGCTTACGAAAAGGAACTGCCTCTGGCCGATCAGCTTGACGCCGTGCTTAAGGCTTTCGACATGGTTCTGCAGGACGGCGGCGAGTTGCCGTATGAACTGATAGACGTTATCGAAAAATGGCAGGAAATCAAAAGCCGCTATCCGAAAGAATAGCCGTCTTCTCTCCGGATTTCTCCGGGGAGCTTAATGCAAGAACAGCGTTATCCGAAGATAACGCTGTTCTGTATTTGGAAAGCTAACGCTACGCGGTCATCGATGGTGGTGTCATCCTTATGCCCCCAACCGCGGTAGCCATCCTCCAGATTGAAACAGAAGGCACCGTTTTGATAATATACCTCAGAGCACCAAATGCATCCCCAATAACCGTCGGCTGCAATTTCGTTCTCTTTCAAGACTTTAACCGTTGCGGTAAACCTCGTTTGTTCTTCAGTGCCCCAATGTTCTTTCAAAACATCTTTGGACGGCAGAAATCCGGGTTTGCCGTTTAAGCGCATCTTTTCGGCAAACTTTTTGACTTCTCCCCATGTGGTATCTGAAACATTGTTTCCCGGACCGCATATTAAGGCAACCATTACGCCGGAAAGAAGCTGAATTCCCCATAACTCGCTCTTGCGGCTCAGGTTCAGTTCATTTTCGACGGTTAGTACATTGCCGCGTCGATACACCAAAGGCAGTTCCGTCGGTATCAAACCGGCAGGGACTTTACTGCGGTTGTTAACCCAGCTTATCAGTTCTTTGTCGCTGATGTTCAGTTCCGAAAGAACCTTTTCCAGTTTTTCAAATTTTGTTTCCATAATAAGATATTTTTGTAATAAACAATTTTATAAATAAGTTCTTTACCCATAACATTCTGTTGACGAAAAGTCAATTTTTGGTCGATAACGCTTGCGCGAAAATCATGTTTTTTTATCTGTCTTTCTTTAACTTATTTTAAGAATTATTGGTTAAAGCTTTTTAGAAAGAGGATGAATAAGGAAAGCAAACACGGTGCCGGATTTAATTACCGAAGAAATTGTCCATGTTAAGGGACATCCCAAAAGGCTGGTCGTTTTTTTGCACGGATACATCGATTCTTCCGAAGCGACCGACAAGTCGATTGCGCCGCTGATCGAACGTCTGGACGACGTTGCCGTTCATGTGCCTCAGTCGCCGTTTACCTGTGAGATTCATCCGAACAAACGCCAGTGGTATTCCATGCATCGCTTTGATCCCAACGACGATCGCAAAACCGTCCCCACGCTGGAAGAATGCGTTGCCTATTATGACCGGATGTCGCCCGGATACCGCGAAGCTTTTGACTATATCAATCCCTACATTGACCGCTGTCTGGACGAATATCAGCTGGAAGATCGTGATTTGTATCTCTGCGGCTTTTCTCAGGGCGCTATGCTGGCGATATACATTTCGCTGATGCGCGAAAGAAAAATCGGCGGCTGCATCAGTTTCAGCGGCATTTTTGCTCCCAGCCGCTATCTGCTGGCGCATGCCAACAGCGCGCCGGATATGCTGCTCATTCACGGCAATGATGACAATCTGGTTCGCTTTGAGGCTTTGGATTTTTCGGAACGTAACCTGCGCCGTCTCGGCTGCAACGTGCAGACTTACGTCATTGAAGGCGGGCGCCATCGCGTAACCGAAGACGCATTGGATGCGGCGGCCGCCTATCTTTGCTCAAGGTTTAAAGAAACGGCTGCGGAATAATCAGCCCGCCGTCCTTCAGAAGCCGGTTCTGCTCTCTTTCCAGCTTAAATTCGGATTCCCTGCCGAGGTTCTTTTCATAAATTTCGCCGTAGTTGCCGATTTCTTTGAGCGCTTTTCGCACCCATTGCGGGTCGCGAACCTTAAACCTGTTCCAGAGCGCATCGTTGACGCCGAGCAGATTTTTGGTCGAAGTATCTTCCACGCCGATGAAAATGTCGATGTTTGACGAATTGATGCCAATGTCTTCGGCGAGTTTGAGCGCGTTCAGAATCCATTTGGCCGAAATCCGCAGAGCGTTGTTGTTTTTGGAAGCAAAGGCGTAAACCGGTTTGACGCTGATGACTTCCGGCAACACCCGGGTGTTTTCGTCTTTAATATTGGCTGATTTCAGCGTGTTGGTCAAATACAGGGCGTTCCCGGTCAGCAGCGTGCAGCGGTTAAGCAGAAACGCTTCTTTTGCGCGCTGCGAGCTGGCAAAGGGCAGCGGCTTCAGGTCAAGATTGTAACGGGCGTTGTATTCTTCCAGATTATACTGGTCTTCCGAATTGTTGACCACACAGACTTTCTGTCCGCGGTAGTCTTCCATCGAGCCGGCTTTGTCTGCGTTTCGAGCCAGAAACATCTGCTTGTCGTAGTAGATGACGTCGACCGGCGTTGCCTGCGAGCTTATTTCCATGCCGGCAGAGTAGGGGGCGCCGCCGAGCATAACGTCGATTTTGTTGGTCGTCAGATATTTTGACACCATGTTGGTCGTAACGTTGACCATTTCAATTCGTTCCTTGTCTCCGAGAACGGCCGCCGCCAGCGTCCGGCACAGATCGGCGTCAATGCCGCGCCAGTAGCCGTCCGCGTCCTTATAGGCGTAGGTCTTGGCCGAAAGGTCCGTACCGCAGCGCACGACGCCCCGCGTCTGAATATAACGCAGTCCGGCGTCGGCGGCCGCCGCTTCGGAAACGGCCGAAGCAAAAAAAAGACAGCAAAGCGCAAATTTAAGTTTCATTTTGTTAACCAAATGATGTTATACTGTTATAAGATGAAGTGATAATAAGGGATTTTTCATGAAAAGTAAGATTTTTTTGCAACTTATCATATTTTGTTTTGTATGCTTTTCAGAACCGGCGGCCGCCGCCGGAAAGATAACGGCTTCCGAGGCCGAGGTCTGGGCGAACCAAAAGGGGCGGCAGCTGCTCGATACCTTTTCGGAACCGGACGTCAAAACCAAATACGCCAAACTTGACGAAATGTTTTTGAACGACGTTGATTTGGAATATGTCGGCAAATTCGTCGTCGGCAAATACTGGCGGCAGATGACGCCGGAGCAGCGCGAAAGGTACATTCCTCTTTTCAAGCGCTATTCCCTGAGCCTGTATAAGAACTTTCCGCTCAGCTTCAATTTCAAAATAAACTTTAAGATTACCGGCGTCAAACTGGACCGGGACTACGCCGACGTTACCGCCGACATTTCTCTTGACGGGCGGCAGCAGCCCGGGCAGCCGGCGGAAAAGTTTCTGGTCGGTTTTCGCATTCACAAGGTTGGCGGCAAACTTAAAATCATTGACCTGAAACTGGCCGAAAGCAGCCTGATTCTCTCGTATCGCGGCCGTTTTTACGAGATGCTGCGCCGCAATGACGACGAGATTGAGTGGTTTCTTGAGGACCTGGAGCTGATTACTTCTTCCGCAGAACAGCAGAATCAAATGACGCTGACCGGACAAAACCTCTAAAAATCTGTTGAATTTATTGTCGTAAACTTATATTATCCGCTATAGTTTTGCAAAACCGTAGTGGATTTTTTTTACAATGAACAACATCAAGGTCAGATTTGCGCCCAGCCCGACCGGCCATATGCACATCGGCAATACCCGCACTGCGCTGTTTAACTGGCTTCTGGCCAAAAAGCTCGGCGGCTGCTTTATGCTCCGCATCGACGACACCGACAGGGAACGTTCCAAAAGGGAATATGAAGATTCTCTGCGGGAGTCTCTGCTCTGGCTCGGTCTGAATTGGACGGAAGAAGCCCGCCAGTCGGCGCGTCTGGAACGCTATTACGAGATAGTCGAAAAGCTGAAGGCGCAGGGACGGATTTATGAATGCTGGGAAACGCCGGAAGAATTGGAACTGATGCGCAAGCGCCTTATTGCCAGAGGCCTGCCGCCGATTTACAGCCGCGACGCTTCGGCTTTGAGCGATGAAGAAATTGCCCTGCGCCGTAAGCAGGGACGTCGGCCGCATTACCGCTTCCGCCTGACGGCCGGCGAAATCCGCTGGCACGATATGGTGCGCGGCGAAGTAAGATATGACGCCGGCAAATTAAGCGACCCGATTGTTATACGCGAAGACGGCAGCTTTTTGTATCATCTGCCATCGGTCATTGATGACGTCGACTTCGGCATAACCCACATTGTCCGCGGCGAAGACCATGTCAGCAATACGGCTGTTCAGATAGAGATGTTTGAGGCTCTCGGCGGCAAAATTCCCCAGTTCGCGCATTTGCCGCTGCTGACCGGCAAAGAGGGAAAACTCTCCAAACGTCTGGGGTCTTTGGGTGTTCGCGAGTTGAGGGAAGAAGGCGTCGAAGCGCTGGCCGTTTGCTCTTTTCTGGCCAAAATCGGCACCTCGGAAAGCATAACGCCGTTTTATTCGCTGGCGGAACTGGCCGCTTCGCTGGATTTCGGGCGCTTGGGACGTTCGCAGCCTAAGTTTGACGAAGCTGAACTTCGCCGTTTCAATACCGTTTATCTTCATGGCCTGCCTTATGAAAATGTCAAAGATCGTACCGCCGTCGGCGAAACTTTCTGGAATGCGGTTCGCGGCAATCTGACCCGGGTCGACGATGTCAGAATCTGGCATGACGTCTGTTTTGAAAAAATTGAGCCCGTGCTTGAAGACAATGAGCTGACTGTTGCGGCCGCCGGACTTTTGCCGCCGGAACCGTGGAACGGCGAAACCTGGAATTTATGGATAGAAGCTGTCAAAAAACAGACCGGCAAAAAGGGACGCGATTTGTTTCACCCGCTGCGGATGGCGCTGACCGGGCTTCCCGACGGGCCGGAACTGAAACACCTGCTGCCGTTTATCGGCAGGGAAAAGGCGTATAAGCGCCTTAACGGAATAAGAGATTAGGAGAGAGAAAATGAAAATCAGCCTGCACAATACGCTGCTGCGCCGCAAACAGGAATTTACCCCGATTGACGAGAACAACGTGCGTATGTATGTCTGCGGTCCCACCGTTTATGACCGCGCCCATCTCGGCAATGCCAAAACTTCGGTCGTGTTTGACGTGCTGTATCGTTTTCTGTGTCAGGTTTACGGCAAGGATCATGTGACCTACGTTTCCAACATTACCGACGTTGACGACAAAATTCTGAACAAACACAAGGAAACCGGCAAGTCTATCCGCGAAATTACCGAACAGACTTTTCAGTGGTATCTGGACGACATGAAAAAACTGAACGTGTTAAATCCGAACCACCGTCCGCGCGCGACCGAATATATTCAGGAAATGATCGAGCTGGTTAAGCTGCTTCTGCAAAACGGTCATGCCTACGAGGCGGAAGGCCATGTTTTGTTCAGCGTCGATTCCATGCCGAACTACGGTTTCCTGTCCGGTCGTTCGATGAAGGAAATGCTGGCCGGTGCCCGCATTGAAGTTGCCGATTATAAGAAAAATCCGGCCGACTTCATTTTGTGGAAGCCGTCCGAGGCGGACCAGCCGGGGTGGGACAGCCCCTGGGGCTACGGCCGTCCGGGCTGGCATCTGGAATGTTCGGCCATGAGTTCCAAGCTGTTGGGCGATTCTTTTGACATTCACGGCGGCGGTTCCGATTTGATTTTTCCGCACCACGAAAACGAATGCGCCCAGTCCTGCTGTGCACACCCTGGATCAAGCTTTGCCAAATATTGGGTGCATGCCGGCATGCTGATGGTCGACGGTGTTAAGATGTCAAAATCGCTTGGCAATTTTTACAACGTTGACGAGATTATTTCCAAATATCCGGCCGAGGCGCTGCGCCTGCTGTTTTTGACCACGCATTATCACCAGCCGTTCAACTTCACTTTTGAAGGGCTGAATCAGGCCAAGGCCGCATTGGACAGGTTTTACAACGCCCTGCGCCAAAATGCGGCGGTAAAGGTTGAAAAAGCGTCGCCGAATGCCAGGCTGATGGAAGCTTTGGCCGATGACGTCAATACGCCGCTGGCGCTTTCGGTGCTGCATGAAATTGTCAATAATCTGAATAAGTCGGAAACCGAAGCCGACAAAGTCAGATACAAGTCGGAACTGATTGCTTCGGCGGAAGTTCTGGGGTTGTTGTATCAGGATCCGGAAGTTTGGTTTAAGGGCGTGTCCGATGAAAAGGGCGGCCTGAGCGAAACCGATATCGAGAACAAAATCGCCGAACGTCTGGCCGCCAAAAAGAACAGGGATTATGCGCTTGCCGATAAAATCCGCGGCGAATTGAAAGACGCCGGCATTGTTCTGGAAGATACTCCGTCCGGCACGACCTGGAAGCGCGCATAATTTTAAGGCGCTTGATAAACAAAGCCCCGCTGTTGCGGGGCTTTGTTTTGGAGTTGTCAGTTTTTGAGGCGTTTTAGTTTTTTTCTGTCGTTATTTTTTTGAACCGTACTGAAGATGGTGTCGGCAAAGGATTTTTTTGCCACGTGGGTTATAAAAAGAGGCTCTTCCAGTTTCAGTTTTCCGAGCGTTTCTTCCAAAGCTTCAAAACTTTCGTAAATTTTGCTGATTAGGACAATGTCCTGTTCCGATGAGTCCGCACGTTCCGAAATAGTTTCTTTATTCATGAGTCTTTTCCTTCTAACTGTTTTGATAATATGTGTCGTCAGTCCGGTCTCCTGAAGTCTGTATACAGTCTAAACGCAAAACGTTTTTTTGTACAGGCTGTAAAAAATGTCTTCAGGCAACGAAAAATAAGTACACAGAATAAAAGCTTCATAAAAATATCCGGTGCCCGCACCGGAACGGATTCGCCTAAGGCCGCATGACCATGCACTGAATGTTGGTCGTGCTTTCCAGTTTGCTTTTAAATTCAAACGGGTCGACGCTGCCTTCCGTATAAAGGTCATAATGAATCGGTACGACAATGCCCGCGCCCAGCCAGCGTGCCGCAACCAGCGCTTCGTTGATGTTCATGTTGGCGCGTCCGCCGATGGGAATAAACGCGATGTCGGGTTTGTATATTTCGCCCACCAGCTTGAAATCCTGCTGCAAGGCGGTGTCGCCGAGGTCATAAATTTTGACGCCGCCGATATTCAACAGAATGCTGGCCGCCTGTCCGAAAGGTCTTCCGTCGGGCAGAAAACCGCTGTGCATGGCATAGCGGAACTGCGCCGACCCCCATGGATACTGCCAGGTGCCGCCGATGGGTACCCGGATTGTTTCGGCCCCCTGTTCGGTGCAGTATTCCGCCAGTTCCATAACCGCGGTAATTTTGGCCTGATTGTTTTTGGAAATTTCGACGGCGTCGCCGAGATGATCCTGATGCCCATGCGTAAGAAGAATGTCCGAAGCCTTGATGTCGGACGGTTTCATGACGGCCATCGGCGCTCCGGTCAGAAAAGGGTCCAGCACGATGCTGTATTCTCCTTTGGCAATGATAAAGCCGCTGTGTCCCAAATACCGGATTTTAACGCCTTTATATTCCAATGTGTCGGTCATTATGTTCTCCTTGCGCGGTTAAAGAAAAGATGCAGTCATTATAAAAATTTTCTTATGCTTTGTACATAAGGATTTTGCCGTTCCTACATCAGATATTTTTCCGGGGAGAGTCTTTCGCTGTGAAATTTGAAGTCTTTGCCATAGGCTTTGAAACGGTTATTCGACCAGTCGTCAATCACGGCATCAATCAGGTCGGCGTTGACGACGTCTTCGCTGCGCATCGGAAAGCGGCTTGACATTTCCTGAATGATGTAGTTGGCAACATTAGCTTTCATTATACATCTCCTTTATAATGAACGATTAACCTGCGTTAATATATTGTTAATAATTGAAACTCAAAGGTTTATAGAACTAAAGTCTATGTTAATGAACCGCTTTTCCGCTTGCATTTCCCGCGGTTTTTTCTCTCGGATTTCAGAGTCTTTTGTCGGGTCTTTCGCGGTCAAATTCGCGGCATAATTCCGATTCCATCGTATAATTGACGATGTTGTCGAGCTTGCGCTGTTCGTTTTCTCTGGCCTTGTGAAATTCGTCGATAATCGGTTTCAGCCGGGCGGTGTAATATTCGTAAAGCCGGTCGATTCCGGCGCGGATTTCCGCGTCGCCGGTGCCGGAAACCTTAATGGCGCGAACTTCGCTTATGGCATTGCGAATAGTCTCGTCAATCAGCGGCAGAAAATATTCCAGGGTCAGAATGTTGATGCGCTGATGAACCTGTTCGTGACGTATAACCTGCGAAAATTTGCAGCTGTTGCGGTCAATCTCTTTTGACACATAAATCAGCGGGTCGTTGTAGCCGAACTTTATCTCAATTTCGCTGGGCAGCAGACAGGCGTGATTCTGATCTAAAGTTTTAACGTAAACGTCCTTAATCCAAATCTGATACTGGGGCTTGAGCGTTGCCAGTCCGACGACGAAAAAGCCTTTTTCGGCGCCGCCGGCCATGCGTTCGATTTCCCTCTGCGGGGTCGAGAGGTCGTGTATCAGCTGGCCGTAAGAGGTCAGAAACGTAATTTTCGGTTTGGGATTGATGGCGTCGCAGGACACGAATTCGCCGTAACTCCAGGCGGACGCTTTTGCCGCGAAAAAACAGACGCAAATCAAAACCAGTATTGCCGATTTTTTCATTTTGTTGTCCCAAACGTTTAACCTGAAACAATTTTATTATCCCTTTGTTAAAATTTATTTACTAACCTGTAAACAATACGGAGGAAGAAAATGAGCCGAAAGATAGTCTTATATATGTTATGTGCCGCTCTGGCTTTCAGCCGGCCGGCAGCGGCGGAAGAAAGTGCCGAAGACGTTTCCCGCCGTTATCACGAGGCGGGTGTCGCCGATGCCGAAGCCATGGCGCGCAAATTTGAAGAGGCTGTCAAGCCGCGTTACCAGAGAGCCTATGACAATTATCTTGCCGACTTGGAAATCATTAAGGTTACCGGCCGCGCCAACGATGACGAAAACCTTTATGACGATTTGCGCAAAATGAACAGTAACGAATTTTTCGTTTATTCCCAGTCTGAACGCGGAATCAATCTTAATCGCGGCAATGCTTTCCGATAGATGTATTGACTCTGTGCCCGGAGCAGGCTAAAACAAAAACGGAATAAGTTTTGCAAGAGGATGTCATGAGTGAAGTAAATCCGGTTTTAGATGAGTTTTTTCCGATATTGATTGAAAATTTTATCCGCTTTGAAACCGCGTCGCTGTATGTGCGCAGCCGGGAAGCCGGAACCGGGACGCCGCCGGCGGCAAAGTTTAAAATTGCGCCGGAATATTATAATCGGATAATCAATAACGAAATTACCGCGCCGCTCATCGGCCTGAAACTGTCTTACGACGAGGCCTCGTCAATCTTGACGGTCGAACCGACGCCTTATTTTACGGAACTTTACGAAAACAAGATTATGAGCGATGTTGCCCTGAAACAGTCGGAAGAGAGCCGGGGGCGCTATTCGAAGTTTATCGAAACCGTCGAGTAGTTCGCAATGTTGTCAATCTGTCCGCTTTCTGTTTGGAAAAGCGGATTTTTTTTAATTGATTATCGACAAATTTCTGCTTATACTTGCAGCGTGCGGGTTATCCGCCGTTATAACAACCATATTATTATAAAGACCACGAGGTATTTCAGTGCCTAAAGTCTTAACACCGTCAAATTGTTAGGTGGCAAAAAATTTGACACATCCAATGTTTTAAACGGAGGAGTGTCAAAAATAAGCGTGCATGCATGACGAATAATGACTGCACAGACTTTGTGTACTGAAAACTCCTCCACCTTTTTAAAAGGTGGAGATTGTTTTTATAAAGTACAGGAGTTTTTACATGAAGCAGAACAAAACCGAACGATTGCAGGCAGAGGTTTCCAAAATCAGAAAAATAAAAGTTTCAAGCCGCGGCCGTACCCCGGACGGAGAGCCTAACCCGATAGACACGCATGTCGGCAATCGGATTCGCCTGCGCCGCCAGCTTCTGGGATACAGTCAGGAAAAACTGGCCTCCTTATTGGGGCTTACTTTTCAGCAGGTTCAAAAATATGAAAAGGGCATGAACCGCGTCGGTGCCAGCCGCCTGTGGGATATGGGCAAAGTTCTCGGCGTGCCGATAAGCTTCTTTTTTGAGGATATGGACGAAGAGACGGCCGGGCAGTCGCCGCGTATGTTTCAGCTTTCCGGCGGTTGTCCGCCTTTAAAGGAAGAGGCCGAACCTGAGCCAAGCGACCCGATGTTGCGGCAGGAAACGATTGAGCTGGTTAAAGCCTATTATAAGCTTCCCAATCGCAAAGCCGTAAAACACCTCTATGAATTTATTGTCGCCATGTCCAAAACCGTCGTTAATGCGGAGCAAGAGGAACAAATTTAATTTTTGTGCCGGAAATCAAAATGAAAAATCAAAAAAAGAAAAAACCTTGATAATAAATCAAGGTTTTTCATTATTGGTAGGGGTAGTCAGACTTGAACTGACACTCCCAGAGGGAACAAGATTTTGAGTCTGATTTTATATCTACGCAACATATTGAAAAATAATAAAATTATGATTTTATTCTGACTTTAAAAATTCCTTATTCTGACTTTTCGCTTTTCGCGATTCTCTTTTTATAGGCTAAAAGTGACAATTCGGGCGTGTTGGCTTTATAGTATTTTTCAAAAGTTGTTTCGTTTGTATGGCCGGTTATGGAGATAATTGCATTGCTCGCAACATCTGCTTCGGCATATGCTGTGCTGGCTGAGTGACGAATTTGTTTGAATATTAATTTCATGCCGATTTCTTTGCTGCATTTTTGAAAATGCCGGGACAACCGTTCTCTGGTAAAATTTCCAAATTCATCTTGAATAATGTATCCTTGCTTGCTTAAGATCTCGTCCCAAAGATATTCGGGGATTGGGACATATAATACGCAGGCAACCTTGTATGACATGGCGGCCAAACAAGCGAAAAAGGCCGCCAAACGTAACGCCATCTCAACCATTCTCGGCGGTAGCAGCAATTTGTTGTTTATGGGGGCTAATTCGGGGTGGTTTGGCGGCGGAGGTAGTGGCAGCGGGGTAACAGAGCGTAGTGGAGGAACAGCCAGAACGTCTGTAAATGGAAAAACACGGAATGTTAATTATTGGTAAATATTAAGTTGTTTTATTAAAAAGATATATTTATAGTATCTTTATTATTAAGGAGAACAACCGTGAAAATAATATACTCATTCTTGATAGCTTTATTTGCCGCATCTTGCGCAACAAATGCGGGCTATGAAAATATGTTAGCCTCTTGGGTTGGGCAGTCAGAAAATGCTTTAGTAGATAGCTGGGGCATCCCAGACGGAACGTATAATAGAGAAATTGAAGGGGTAAATGTAAAATATTTAATTTATAATTCTGCAAGAAATGTTTATATGCCTGACGGTAACAATCTGGGAACGCCATTCAGCGGCAGTTTTGTCGCCCGCTTTTGCAAAACTAGCTTTGCAATAGAAAAAGGTAAAGTTGTTTCTTGGCATTATAAAGGCAATGACTGCCAGATGTAGTAATAAAATGAAATTTGCATATTTTATTTTAATTCCGGCTATAATCATCTGGTCGCCATTCATCGCAGTATATGTTATAAGTACACTGGTTTGTCTGAGTTTAGCGATAAAATGTTTTTTTTCTAAACTCTATATAATTGTAGAGATTTTAATGAAAGCTCTCACAAAAATCGTCAATGATGATAAATATTTAAAGTTTGCTGTAACTAGCTCTTATTTATTAATCTTCATAATGGTTATTGTGAAGATACTTAGTTAATGTATAAGAATTTAACCAAGGCAATGATTGCCGGATGTAATTAAATATTAAAATTATTAATAAAATATATTGACTTTGAAGATAAAAATTGATATATATTTTACTAAATATTGCCCCAGGTAGTAAGCGTTCTAAATAATCTAAGAATTGCCAAGCCCTGGGGTTTCTTTTATACTATATGGATTGAGGACTATATGAAAACTGCAATTTTTGTTGATGGTGCTTTCTTTTTGAAAAGGTTTAAAAATCTTTATGAAGGAGAAAAAGATTATAAAAATGCCGAAGTCGTAGCTAATGAACTATGCTCTTTATGCTATAAGCATTTGTTAATGAAAGATAAAGGAAAAGAAGAACATGAACTATACAGAATCTTCTTTTATGATTGCCCACCGTTAGATAAAAAAGCTCATTATCCGATCTCTCATAAATGTGTAGATTTTGGCAAAAGTGACTTAGCTAAATTTAAACATGATTTTTTAGAAAATTTGAAGCGCAAAAGAAAAGTAGCATTGCGCCTTGGTCGAGTTCAGGATTTGGAAGGGTGGACTTTAAAACCCGGAGTTTTGAAGAAAATATTAGCTGGTAATTTGAAGTTTGAAGATTTAACAGATGATGACTTTGTTTATGGTTTTCGCCAAAAAGAAATTGATATGAAAATTGGTATTGATATTGCATCTGTTGCCTATAAAAAACAAGTTAATAGAATTGTTCTTATTGCTGGAGATGCTGATTTTGTTCCCGCAGCTAAATTGGCAAGGCGAGAAGGGATTGACTTTATTCTAGATCCTATGTGGATGCCAATTCATAGCGACTTATTCGAACATATTGATGGTTTGCAATCTCCTTCATTAAAGCCTAAGGCTATAAGAGAAAAAGAGGAAAAAATGCTAAAAGAGAAAAAAGGCTTCAAAGCTAAAAAGACAAACAGCTAATTATATTAAAAAACAAATGAAACCCTGCTTTTTGGCAGGGTTTTTTTTATGGAGTAAAAAAGAAAATGGTTGAAACGCGTTTCGATAAAATCGTTGTCCGTTCCAAACTGCCGACACCGTTTGCCAGTGCCGAGGCTTTCGGCGCCGGCGCAGGCAGAGCTTTGCAGCGCACCGGTGCCGTTATGGCAAACGTGGCAGACAAGGCTCTGGTCGAAATTGACCGGCAGAAGCAGAAAGACGCGGTAAACAAAGGAATGCAGTTTGAGAACTCTTTTGATAAACTGCGGCGCGAAAAGGTAAACAGCGATTATCTGACGCGCAAAGGGCAGGCGGCGCTCGGTACGACGGCAGCATGGGAGAAAGATGCTGAAGACTGGTATAATCAGCAAAAAGAACTGGTTACCAACGATTATGACCAGAAAATTTTGGATGAAATCTATCGCCGCCGCAACGGGGCCACGCTCGACACGCTGACCCGATTCGAAGCGCAGGAAAAAGAGCGCTATTATGAAGAAAACACTGCCAACCGTTTGAAGTCGGCGCTGGACGATGCTCTTGCGAATTATAAGGATGACAGACTGGTAGCGCAGGCCTATAACTCCGGGCTTGCCGCCTTGCGCGTCAACTATGCCGACCGGCCGGATTTGCTGTCGGCCAAAGAAAAGGCATATAAAAGCGATTTTTACAAAACGCAGACCTTACGCCGGGCCGACGATGATGCCAATGCGGCGGCCGCTTATTATCAACAGCATAAAGCGCAAATTGCCGGCTCCGAACATCAGGCGATTGAACATCTGATAGAACAGCGTAAACAATTTCAGGCTGAATTACCTTATAAGATGCTGGAAAAGCAGGTTAAGGCGGCGGATATGCAGGTAAAAATCAGTCAATATCAGAATCAGCTCGATTTTGATAACCAGACAGCCGGAATGGATGACAGCGGCAAACTTCGGTATTTGCAGGACAATGAAGCGCAATATTCCGGCAACTGGTTCAAAGCTAAGCAGAAAGCCCTGCTGTCGGCTAAGGGAATCACCGCCGAGACTCGGGCGGAAACGGCGCAGGAAATTCTGCTGGATATTACAATGCTGGATAAAAACAACGAAGTTGATTATTTGAACGGCGCGCAAAAGGTTCTGACAAAAATTGAAAATGAATATGCCGAAGGCCGGTTGTCGCCGACAGACCGCAAGACCTTAACCGCGCAGGTTTACAGGGAACAAAGCAAACAGGTCGATTATCTGAAAACAAACGAAGATGATGCCGTCTGGTGGCGTTTGGGCGATTTTACCTATAAGGACGCAAACGAATATATTGAAGAAAATTCATCATCACCCGGAAATAACAGCAAACTTTTGCTTGATTATTTCCGCAAGATTAATGACGGCGGAAAATACGACAATAAGCAGAAAAAGGCGATTTTGCAGGGGCTTGTGTCGCAGGGAAACAATAAAGAACTGGCTGTGCCATCTTTTGACAGCATAGAGGCGGCAAAAGCCGCTTTTGAAGCGGGAAAAATCAAAAAGGGCGACAGAGTTTATATTAACGGAATCAGGGGAACGATATAATGGAAGAATTTTCTTTTACGCCGGATACGGTTCAGAACAACGTAACTCCGAACGATGTTTCGGAGTTTTCTTTTATCCCGGATGAGGTTCAGCCGGATTTGACGAAAGTCGGCGCTCATAATATCTTTTCTCTGGACGGAAGCAATACGAATGCAGCTAAAAAGCTGAATCTGGTTAACCGAAGCTGGGTTGAAAAGTTTGCGCAGAGCGATTTGGGAAAGTTCGGCGACACTCAGTCAAAAGCCGTTGTCAGAGGGTTGTTTGACATAGCCGGCGGTTTGGGAACAATGATCAGGTTTTACGGCGACAATATGATTTTGCAAAAAGGTGCCTTTGGCCTTGATGACAAAACAATTGACCGGATTAATACCTTTGGCCGCGGCTGGCAAAAATTTGGCTCTTCCATTAAAAAAGGTTCTGATTTTGTGCTGAACAGCAAAACGCTGGAACTGGACAAGGATATTTTTGCCGGAGATATTATTGACAATCCGAGTGTAACCCGCGTTTCATCAGCAATTATGAGCGCCGCGCCGTCATTGTTGGGCATGGTGGGAATTGCGCGTGCAACGGGGTCGGCCGGACTGGCGTATTTTGTTATGGGCGGGGTGGACAGCGCAGACGTTTATGAAAAAGCCAAAGAAACAGGAAAAACGCAGGAAACGGCCAATTTGCTTTATACCTCATCGCAGGCTGGAACGGCTCTGATAGACAGGATGCTTTCGCCGCTTGAAAAAATAATGGGGAACAGTCCGAGTACGATTTGGAAGAAAATATCACAAAAGATTGCGTCCGGTTTATCGGAAGGTTCTGCCGAAGGGGCGCAAACCGTGTGGCAGAATGCCGTAAAAAAATATGGAATTGATGATACACAGTCCTTAATGGACGGAGTTATTGAGGCGGCTATCGGCGGCTTTGGCTCCGGCGCGCTTGCTGCCGGAACTTTTAATACGGCTGCGGAGCGTTTGAAGGAAAAGGGAGCAACTGATCGGGATATTGAAAATATTTCGCAGGCAGCGATTGATTATGTGCAAAAACACCCGGACGAAATCAATAATATTGCATTTCAGCAGTTGAATAAGGGGCTGGATGAATTTGATAAATTTGTAGAAACACATAAAGGAATGCCTGACGCACAGAAAGCCCTGCAAATCAAAGCCGATTTGAACGAAGTTTATAATAAAGTATTCGACCGGATTAAAACAAGCGATACCGACAAAGTTGCCGCTGCGCAGGCCAAAGTTGTTCAGGGGGTCGCCTTATGGGGAAGCCAAGAACTTGGAATCTCTCCGCTGGAGTATTTTGAGCAGCGTTTTCCGCGGATTGAAAGAGTGGCATATCGGGACTTTGCCCGACGTCTTAACGAAGCAAAACGCGCCGGAGAGGTTGCCGAAATCAATTTATATGAGGCTTTGAAAAATCCGGCCCTTCTGAAAGGGCAGAAAGTCAAAGACACTCGTCAAAGCCTGACGCAGTTTTTGAAGCAAAACGGCGGATTAAAAGATTTTGGCGGCGAATTAAAGGCTATGGATGCTGACAAGCAGGTTAACCGCGGGACGTTTGATCCGAATAATGACAATATTTATTATCAGGGGAGAATTGCCGAGAATGGGCATAATGTGGAGCTGACAATCAATTCTCAGGAAGAGATGCAGGGGCTTTCCGATGAAGACTTTAAGAACAAAATGCTTGATACGCTTAAATCTTTTAAGGGGAACAAGATTTTCAACCAGTCTTTGAACGGCGATATTGAAATCAGGACATCATCAATAAAAAAATATAAGAGCTTTTTTGCCGACAAGAACAAGCGGCTTATTGTGCCGTATATTCCCGAATTGCTGGCAAAGGCTAAATTTGTTAGTGAAAACACCTATACACCGGAAACAGAAAGTAATATTATTCAGATACAAGCGCATGGTCTAAGGCTTTGGATAAAGTGCTGAAATATACCGGCTTTGAAAAAATGGACAAGATTGCCAAACAAACGCTGGTTAATTCGGCAGTTCGAAAGGCCCGAGCAGATGCAAAGGCGGAGAGTCCGGAGCTGGAAGCCTATCTGCGGCATGAGTTTGGCGAAAAGTGGGTTGATGTTAAAGAAGATTTGAAAACCGGCGCCGTAACTGACGAGATTATGGAGTATGCAATGTTTCAGCTTCTGGACGTTCAGCCGATTACAATCGACCAGATGCCGCGATATTATGCCGAGGGCGGCAAAAAAAGGCTGTTCTACATGATGAAGTCTTATTTTATCAAACAGCTCAACGAATATCGCAAGATTTGTTTTGAAACGGCAAAATCTAATCCGCGCAAGGCGGTGGTCGATATGACCCGATTGACGGTTTATCTGATGCTGTTTAATGCCGGGGCGGATGTGTTGAAAGATTTATTGTTCGGCCGTCCCGTTAACGTGCCGGATTCGCTGGTGGATAATATTTTTATCGGCGGGTCAATCAATCGTTATCAGGCCATGAGCGTTAAGCGTGAGGGATTATTTAAAACTCTGCAAAAGCAGTTGCTTTTCCCGGTTATGCTGGACGAGCTGGTTGTCGATATTCTGAGCGATAAAGAGGTTAAAGACTGGAATACATGGAAAAACGTGCCTTTAGTCGGTCGGCCGTATTATTGGTGGTTTGGCGGCGGGCATTTGAAAACGTTGAAAGAAGAGAAAAAAGCACGCAACGAACGGCGAAACCAGCGTCGGCGCCGCCGTGATGATTAAACAACTTGGGCAGGAACTTGTTTCCTGCCTTTTTATTGAGGAGAATAGCGTATGGGAATCAATGTAACGCATGTTAAGGATACCTTGCTGGCTGACGGGGTCAATAAGGTCTTTCCGTTCACTTTTCCGGTAATGGACAAGGCCGATGTCAAATGTCTGTATGTTTTGCCAAGCGGCGAAGAAACCGACCTTTTGGCAACTGAATATGAAGTTAAGCTGACGGAAACAGGTGGCGAAGTGACTTATCCGCTGACCGGGGATGCGCTGGCTGAGGGCTGTAAACTGGTTATTTATCGCGAAACGCCGCGGACAACGGATTATAATCCGCAGAATACGACAACCTTTGATGCTGAAACAATCAGCAAGGAAATCGAACGCCTGACAATGGAAAATCAGGAACAGGACGAAAAGCTTTCCCGGGCGGTTTCCACCAGTATGGGGTCAGAGGCCGACCCGAAAGAGTATCTGAACGAAGTCAACAAAATGCTGACTAATGCCCGTGAGTTGCAGGAAGCAGCCGTCAAAACCAGCGAGGAAACACTGGACGAGGCTGAAAAGCAAAAGGATGCGGCCGCTGCCTCGGCCGCGGCGGCAGCAACTTCGGCAAAATCGGCAGCGGAGGTTGTCAACGGTTTTGACGCGCATGCGGCCGAAAAAACCGGAGATTTTGACGACAATGCTGCTTTGAAGCAGGCCGCAGTTGACGCTAGCGCCGAGCTGGCGCGGAAATATGCGCAGGGCATCGTATATATATGCGTTGAAGCTTATCAATTATTCAAAAAGTGGAAGTAAAACGGAGGTTGAAATGCTTGAAAATGGCGGAAATCTAGGGGGGGGGGAGCGTTGCCGAGTCCTCTTAAATAAACATTTAAACAGCCGCGTCAGTCGGATTCGGGAGGCTGGCGATGGGGATTAGAACAGCAATAAAACCGCTCGGGAGCCGTAAAGGAAGATATAAAAAGGGAACTGTCCTCTGCAACTTGAGCAACGGACAGTCAGCAACAATTACGCTTTATCCGGGCATCTATTATATCCGAGGGCAGGGTGCCGGAGGGTGGGGAAACGCTAGTGGCTGGGGCGATGGTTATGGAGGCGGCAGCGGTGCCGGTTTTGAGGGGCTTATTCGCATAACAAAAAAAATGCAGGTAACGGTAAGAGCTGGCGTATGTCCTGACAACCGCGGTAATGGGGAAGATACCGTTATTTCAGATGTCATAACGCTTGGTGGCGGTCGGATCGGCGTGATTGGGTCAGCCGGAGATCCACAAAACGGCGGAATCTTGTCATTAGGCAACTGTAAAGTTAAGTCCTATACCGTGATGTCAAACGGAAACGGCGGGATAATTCGCGGTGGTGGTAATTCAGTTTTGACCAATTCCGGCGGCGGTCCTTCAAATGCAGATGCCACAGCTCCCGGAGCCGGTGGCGGCGGAAGCTACGGATTTTATGGCGGCGGCAAAGGATATTATGGGGAAATTTTAATTCGTTATGAAAGTCTATAAAAAAGGAGGTAAAATGGGAAATCGGACGGAAAATCATCCATTAGGCGGCGGAAATAAAGACGCCTACAAAAAAAATCAGATTATTTGTGAAATTGCCAACCCGGCGGCATCGCAGACGGTTGAAGTCGATATGCCGAAAAAAGGTGTTTTGGCATTGTGGCTCGTTAGCGGCGGCAATTCTTATAAGTGGTGCTATATCGGCTGTAATGCGGCCGGCAGCGGCGCCGGATTCATCGGCAAATTATATTTTAATCAAAAATGCCATTTACGTTTAACTGTCGGTGGTCAGCGTGAAGACAGCAAGCTGCAAGTGGCCGTTTGGGGCGATAAGTCCGTATGGTATGATTTGGTTGTTGCAACGTCGAGTAAAGACAACTGGTCGGCAGACCCGCGCGGCAGTGTCGGCACAATTACGGTCAACCGCTCCAGCACCTTTAACACTTTCTTTGATATTGAGTTGGAGGCAAACGGCAACGGCGGCGGTGGCGGATATGGCGCCTCGGTATGGAACGGGTACGGTTCCGGTGCCGTTAACGGTTACGGAAAGCTTCAATATCTGCGGCGCAAGCCATAATTAAGGATATTATCATGGACGGATTAAGCTATGAAATCGTTTTTCAGATAGTCATTCAGGCCGTGTCAATTACCGCCGTTATCGTTACGGTTCGCTGTAATCAGCGGTTTTTTGAGGAAAAGCTGACAAATCTGGAAAAAAAACAAGATAAACACAATTCATTAATCGAACGGATGGCAATCGTGGAGCAGTCCTGCAAATCTGCGCATCATCGTATTAATGAAAATACGGCACGAATTGATACTCTGATAGAGGGACATAATGAAAGCAACACAGTTAAGAGAGCAGGTAATCGCTCCGGCTTTGGCGAAGATTGACTTATTTTCTCCGGAAGCAGTGGCGTTGGTGTTAGGAACGGCTTGCGTTGAAAGCCAATGCGGCGAATATATTAAACAGATGGGCAAAGGCCCGGCATTAGGTATCTTTCAGATAGAACCGGCAACATATCATGATTTGCAGTGCAATTTTCTGGAATACAGGCCGGAGCTTAAAGCCAAATTGATGGCGCTTTATTGCGAAGGAATGTCTGCCGAGGAAAATTTAACCTGCAATCTGATGTTTCAGGCTGCCGTCTGCCGCCTGATTTATTACCGGGCGCCGGAAGCGATTCCGACGGACTTGGCCGGAATGGCTGATTATTGGAAAAAATATTATAACACCAGCAAAGGGAAAGGGACGCCGGAAAAGTTTATGGCGGCGTATAAAAGGTATGTACATGGCTAAAAATCGATTCTTAGAGATTTTTCAGGGACGGAACGGACAGATGTCGGCGAAGCGGGTATTCGGCGGCATTTTTTGTATCAGCTGCATTACGGCGGCTTTTCTGTATTATCCGTTTGAAACGGTGTGTTTCTTGGGCGGCAGCGGCCTGTCATTGCTGGGCGCCGGTTTGGCGGAGCGAAAGAAATGAAGAAATTTATAGCAATTTTGATTTTTGCTTTGTTGCTGGCGATTGCGGCGGCAAAGCATTTTTATAATAAAAGCGCATCTTTTGAGGCTGTCTATGAAGCGGAAAAGGAAGCGCACGAGGCATTAATCGAAAAACGGAACGAGGAAAACGAAAATGCAAAGAGGTTATCTGAACTCAAAAAAGAAAGTTACACTAATAAAAAAGCTGATTATCGCCATTGGGCTGATTTGCCTGTACCTGATGATTTTAAGCTGCTCATGCGTGCGGCAGGCAAATGAAAGCAAAAAAGTCATAACCTGCTACGATGATATTATGAATAAGCCGACGGCAACGACAGAAGAACTCGGGCTTTGTCTGATTGAATATAGGCAGAATTATTGAAAACCTTGGGTAATTACGGCATTCAACAAAGATTTTCCTGCTTCAATAGCTGTTTTTACCGAAAAATTTTTCAATTTGTTAAATACTGTATCATTATTGAGGGCTTCAAGAAATTGCCGCCCTTGCGCTGTTAATCGAATGGGGACGTTGCTTTTTATATAGCCACTGTTAATAGTTCGAGAAAATCCCAAATCTTTAACCGGACAATCAAAACAGCCGTTGTCATTTAGTTCGAGAAGGTGTCCGATAAACTGATCATCTGTGATATTTTTATTCAATTTCGTTCTTAAATCATTTGTCCGCACTTCAACCCTTTCATCTTCTTCAAGGATGGTAAGTAAACTTTTTAATAAGTCATAATCTATTTTCATAAAGCACCCTTTCTGTCGTTACATAGAACTATATAGGATGCAAATTTAATTATTGCAAACAAGATAAAAAAACGATTTTCTTGAGAAAATCCATTCTGACTCTGTATGCTAAGTATTTGATTCTTATATGAGGAAATTTGCGCTTAAAAGTCAGAATGAAAAAGGATTTAAAAAGAAAAAAGACTGAAAAATATTCAGTCTTTTCAATTTGGTAGGGGTAGTCAGACTTGAACTGACACTCCCAGAGGGAACAAGATTTTGAGTCTAGCGCGTCTACCAGTTCCGCCATACCCCCGTCATTGCCCAAATAAATATATTATTTATCTCGCAACGTCAATAGTTTTTTTACTAAAAAATGCTGATTATATCAATAACCGAAAAGCATTATAAAGGATTCGCAATTGTCCGGTCTAGAAGAAACAGCCAGAAACCATTACCAAAACGGAGAATACGCGCAGGCGCTTTCCGCATGGCTTGAACTGTCGCAGAATTTTCCCGGGCGCGACGATTATCTCGTCAGCAGCGGCAACTGCTTTGACGCGCTGGGCGACAAAAAGGCCGCTGCCGGATATTATCTCAAGGCGCATAAGGTCAACAAAAAGTCATTGCCGGCGCTGACCAATCTGGCCATCGCCTGTTACGAAACCGGCGATCTGAAAGCGGCGGAAAAATATTCGCGCCGGGCTTTGAAACTTGATGCCGAAAGTCTGCCGGCACTGATAAATCTCGGCAATGTTTTCTATCGCAGAAAAGACTATGCCGCCGCGCTGCAATATTATCGGCAGGCCGCCGAACTGCGACCCGGCTATTACGTCGCCGAAATCAACCTGGCCAATACATATTTTGAATTGCGGGATTATGCCGCCGCCGCAAAACATGCCGAAAGCGCTGCCGCTCTGGATTCCGGATCGGTGCAAGCCTGGACGTTGCTGGGAAATGCGGCGCTGGAAAACGGCGTTTTTGACGCGGCGTTGGACGCTTTTGCCAAAGCGGCGGAAATCGATTCTTCCGATCCCTGGATATACAATTATCTTTCGCAGGCTTATCAGAAAAAATCGCTCTGGAAAGAAGCGCTCGAAAACGGCTGGCAGGCTGTGGAAAAAAGCGGCGGCGACGAAGCGCACCACATAAATTTCGGCTACCTTCTCTATGAAGCTTCGCTGGAAAAGGCGGATTCCCTCTGCGGCGGTTATGCCCGAAAGTGGCTGGAAAAATACCCTGAAAATCCGGTCGTGCGGCATATGGGCAAAGCCTTGTCCGACGGGCGTTCCGCACCGGTTGCGCCGCCTGGTTACGTGCGCGATATTTTTGATGTTTTCGCACCCGACTTTGAGCAGGTTCTTCATAGTCTGGAGTATCGTGCGCCGGATTTGATTCTCGGATTCCTCAGGGATATTTACGGCGAAAAAAAACATCCGAAAATGAGAATTCTCGATGCCGGATGCGGTACCGGGCTTTGCGGGGTTTTCCTGAAAAAATATGCTTCTTTCCGTGGTCTGGAAGGCGTTGATCTGTCGGCCGGAATGTTGCGGGAAGCCGCGGCCAAAAAAGTTTATAACAAGTTGATTTGCCGAGAGATTACCGACTGGCTGAACAATGTGAAAGCGCGTTACGGACTGGTGGTTTCCGCCGATGTCTTTACCTACATCGGCGACCTTGAAAACCTGTTTTCCGCTTTGTTCGGGGCACTGAAAAAAAACGGCCGCGTTATCTTTACCGTTTCGGAAAATTCCTTAAACGATTCCGACTGGTTTCTGCACATTTCCGGACGTTTTCTGCACCGCCGCGAATATATTGAAAAACTGCTTTTGCAAACCGGTTTCGAGCTGGAAAAAATCAGCCGGGAAAAACTGCGCAACGAGGGTGATTCCGAAGTTTGGGGATATGTCGTTGCCGCGCGGAAACAAGGTGTCTGACAAACGGATTTCGCCCACAAAAAAACCTCTCTGTCCAGAGAGGTTTTTTCATTTTTTCAACTTCAAAAAAACGCAATTATTTTGCGGATTTTTTGGTCGAAGAAGCGCTCTTGCAGGAAGAACTTTTGCTGCTGGTTTTCTTGGCGGAAGCAGTGCTCTTCTTGGCGCTGCCGGAAGTGGCAGACTTGCAGGAAGAAGACTTGCAGTTGTTAGAAAACTGAGCTACGGCCAAAGACCAGAAATACTCGTCCTGACCCATCGGGCGGCCGGCATTTTCCCACAGATAGTAGGCAGCTTCTTTGATTGCATTTTCATTATTTTTAACCATAACTAACTCCAAATAAAAATAAAAAATGTTTGCTCAACACGTTCTAATATACATTCAAAATTTTATACGTCAATAACAAATCGAGTGATAATATTGATTCTGCAAAATAAAAGATAACAGCCTCTCAATTTGCTTGCATTTAATATTATAAGAATTTATATCTAGGTTTTAAAGGGCTGAACTATTATCAAAATTAATTATGTCTAAGGCTATAGGGGGCTATATGGAATATCTGTTATCTAAAGAAGAAATGCAGGCTGTAATCAACGGCGACCACGGCAATGTTTTTGCCGTACTCGGAATTCATCGCGATAAGGGCAGCAAAGAGGTCTTTATCCGCGCATATCAACCCAATACGCGTTCAATCGAGGTCCTGAAAAACGACGGCACGTCGCTGGGGATGATGACCAAACTTGATGATCGCGGCTTCTATCAGATTAACCTCGGCGTCGGGGAAAATTTCGCCTATCGTTTCAAAATCGAAAACGACTTGGGCAATACCTATATGGCCGAAGATGCCTATCGTTTTCAGTCGAATATCGGCGACATCGACGCCTATCTCTTTGCCGAAGGCACCCATCTTGATATGTATAAAAAACTCGGTGCGCATCCGATGACGATGGACGGCGTGGCCGGCGTAAGTTTTGCCGTCTGGGCGCCGAATGCCAAGCGTGTTTCCGTCGTCGGCGGCTTCAACAATTGGGACGGACGTGTCAACGTCATGCGTAAACATCCGACCTGCGGCGTCTGGGATATTTTTATTCCCGGCATCGGGCAGGGCGAACTTTACAAATACGAAATCAAAACCCAGCAGGACTACATACTGGTTAAGTCGGATCCGGTTGCTTTTTATTCCGAAAAAAGGCCGAATACGGCATCTGTCGTTTACAACATCGAAAATTATCATTGGGAAGACGAAAACTGGATGAACTACCGCGAGCAGGCCAACAGTTTCGACCGTCCGATGTCCGTTTACGAGGTTCATCTCGGTTCCTGGCGCCGCAAGGGCGAACATGGCGAAGAATATTTGACTTACCGCGAGTTTGCCGACTATCTTGTCCCCTATGTCGGCAACATGGGCTTTACGCATGTCGAGTTTCTGCCGCTGTCCGAACATCCGCTGGACGCTTCCTGGGGGTATCAGGTTACCGGCATGTTCGCGCCGACTTCGCGTTTCGGCAATCCGGACGATTTCCGCTATATGATTGACAAATTTCATCAGGCCGGCATCGGCGTTATCATGGACTGGGTGCCGGCGCATTTTCCCAAGGACGGTCACGGCCTTGTCGAGTTTGACGGCACGCATTTGTACGAGCATGCCGATCCGCGCAAGGGCGAACATACCGATTGGGGAACCAAAATTTATAACTACGGTCGTACCGAGGTCTGCAATTTTCTCTGCGCCAGCGCGCTCTACTGGTTGAAGGAATATCACATTGACGGTCTGCGCGTTGACGCGGTCGCTTCCATGTTGTACCTGGACTATTCGCGCAAAAACGGCGAGTGGATTCCCAATATCTACGGCGGCAACGAAAACCTTGAGGCCATATCTTTTCTGCGCAAGATGAACGAGCTTGTTTACGGCCACAACAAAGGTGCCTTTACCTGCGCCGAAGAGTCGACGGCCTGGCCGATGGTTTCGCGTCCGACTTCCATGGGCGGCCTGGGGTTCGGTTACAAATGGAATATGGGCTGGATGAACGACACGCTGCGCTATATCAGCAAGGATCCGGTGCACCGCAAATATCATCACGGCATGCTGACTTTCGGTCTGCTTTATGCGTTTAACGAAAACTTCATTCTGCCGATTTCACACGATGAGGTGGTACACGGCAAAGGCTCCATGCTGGCCAAAATGCCGGGCGACGAGTGGCAGAAATTTGCAAACCTGAGAGCCTATTACGGCTTCATGTTTACCCATCCGGGCAAGAAACTGCTGTTTATGGGCAACGAGTTTGGGCAGGATTGGGAATGGAACGCCGAAGAAAGCCTGCGCTGGCATCTGTTGCAATATCCGATGTATAAGGGCATGCAGAACTGTGTCCGCGACCTTAACCTGATGTATAAGGGAAATCCGGCGCTTTATGAGGTCGATTTCGACTACCGCGGTTTTGAGTGGATTGAACATTCCAACGCTGATGACAGCGTCATCTCTTATGTTCGCAAAGGCACGCAGCCCGGCGATTATCTGATTGTCATATGCAACTTTACGCCGGTGGTTCGCAGGGATTACCGCGTCGGTGTTCTGGAAAAATGCAAATATCAGGAAATTTTTAACAGCGACGATGTAAACTACTGGGGAAGCGGCGTCAAGAACGAAGGCTTTATGGAAGCGCAGGAACAGGAGTGGAATATGAAACCTTATTCCGTCCAGATAACGCTTCCGCCTCTGTCAACCATCGTAATTAAGCCGATACGCTGATTTTTAACATAAGGGAGAAAAACAATGGCAGGCAGCAAACCCACAATCGGAAAACCCTATCCGCTCGGTTCGGTTTACGATGGCAAGGGTGTTAACTTTGCCTTGTTTTCCGCTCATGCCGAAAAGGTTGAGCTTTGCCTGTTTGACAAAACCGGCGCGCAGGAGGTGCAGCGTTACGCCATAACCGAAAATGACAACAGCATCTGGCATATCTATGTGCCGGGACTGGAGCCGGGGCAGGTCTACGGCTACCGCGTTTATGGCCCTTACAGGCCGGAAGAGGGCAAGCGTTTTAATCCGAACAAGCTGTTGATTGATCCCTATGGCCGGCAGCTGGTCGGCAAGCTCATCTGGCATAAGGCCATTTTCGGCTACGACTGGGACAGTCCGGACAAGGATTTGTCTTTCTCCGAACTGGACAGCGCGCCCTATGTGCCGAAGTCCGTGGTTGTTGACGACGCCTACGACTGGGAAGGCGACGAACCGTTGCGCCGTCCTTTTGAAGATACCGTGATTTACGAAACCCATACCCGCGGATTTACCCGCCTGCATCCGAAAGTTCCCGATGCCAAACGCGGCACTTTTGCCGGCATGTCGCACCGGTCGGTTGTCAACTATCTTAAGTGGCTGGGCATTACCGCGGTCGAACTGCTGCCGATTCACGCCTTTTTCGGCAACCGGCACAAAAAGGGCTATATTGTTGACAATTACTGGGGATATGAAAGCTTTACCTTCTTTGCTCCCGAGCAGTCTTACCTGAGCCGTGACGATATCCGCGAATTTAAGGATATGGTCAAAACCCTCCACAGAAACAATATCGAGGTTATTCTCGACGTCGTGTTCAACCATACCGGGGAGGGCAACCAGCTCGGTCCGACTTTATGTTATCGCGGCATCGACAATGAATCCTACTATATTCTCAATCCCGAAAACCGGCGTTATTATTTTGATACGACCGGTTGCGGTGCGACGTTTAACGTTCAGCATCCGAATGTCTTAACGTTGGTTATGGATTCGCTGCGTTATTGGGTTAGGGAAATGCATGTGGACGGTTTCCGTTTTGACCTGGCAACGACGGTCAGCCGTCATAATCTGGCCTTTAGCCAGCAGAGCGGTTTTTTATATTCCACGCTGCAGGATCCGCTGATGAAGCAGAGCAAGCTGATTGCCGAACCCTGGGATGTCGGTTACGGCGGCTATCAGGTCGGCGGGTTTCCGCCGGGTTGGGCCGAATGGAATGATAAGTTCCGCGATGTCGTGCGCCGTTTCTGGAAAGGCGATTTGGGTCAGACGCCCGAACTTGCCAGCCGCATAGCCGGATCGTCCGATGTCTTTAATTATAACAATCGCGATATTTGGGCAAGCGTCAACTTTATCACGGCGCATGACGGTTTTACACTGCGCGATTTGGTAAGTTATAACGGCAAACACAACAATTCCAACGGCGAAGAAAACCGTGACGGCAGCGACAGCAACTGGAGCTGGAATTCCGGCGCCGAAGGCGAGAGCGACAACAAAACCGTCACTTCCAACCGCTACGCCCGCGGCCGGGCGTTGATGGCGACGCTGCTGCTGTCTTTTGGGACGCCGATGATGCTGGCCGGCGACGAGTTTGCGCATACCCAGTTCGGCAACAACAATCCTTATTGCCAGGACAACGTGCTGACTTGGATTGCCTGGGAGGCGATTACCGACGAGAACCGGAGTTTTGCCCGCTTTGTCAAAAAACTGGTGCAGTTGCGCAAGAAGCTCAGAATTTTCGAACGCCGTCATTTCTTTACCGGGCGTCCGGTCAGCCGCAGCGGCGTCAAGGATATTACCTGGTATACGGAAAAAGGCTGCGAGTTTGCCGAAGCGGATTGGCATGACGCAAACCGTAAGTCTTTGTCTTATTGCGTTTACGGCGGCAGCCGCTACGTCATGTGCATTTTTAATGCTGACTTCAACGAATTGAGCTGGAAGCTTCCCGATATTGACAACACGATGACCTGGAATCTGCTTTTGGACAGTTCTTCCAAATTTACCGGTGTGCCGGCCTCAGACAAAACAATCAGGGTTCCCGGCTGGAGCGTGCTGGTTTTTGAAATTAAACGATAGAAAACAAGGGGAAATCAGATGGAGGAAAATCTCAGGCTTCTGGCGGAAAAGTTAGGACTTTCGGTGCGCTTTTCCGACGCCGGACTGATTAAAAAAGATTATGAAGTCAGCGAAGACGTTATCCGCTTTATTGCCGACAGTCTGGGATTTAAAGCCTGGACGGCAGACGATGTCAATGCGTCGCTGGCCGAAATAGAACGCTGTCGCTGGATGCGAACGCTGGATACGATTTATGTCGTGGAAGAAGGTGATGTCGGTTTCAGCGCGGTTGTTCCCGTTTCGCGTCTCGGTGCCGCCTTTGATATTATTGCCGCACCTGAGAATTCCGGCCCCGGCATTTTCGGTCAGCTGTCTTTTCGCGTCAGTGATACCGGCGAGCGCTATGTTCTGGACGGTACGGAATTGGCCCGGATAGAGGTGCGCATCAATACGGCGCTGAGTTTCGGCTATTACAGCCTGACCTTTAAGATGGATGAAGACCTTTTCTTTTCGACTTTGGCCGTGGCGCCCCGCCGCTGTTTTGAAAATGCCGCTTTGTCCGGCGGCAAGGTCTGGGGTTTCAATATACAGCTCTATTCGCTGAAAAGCGAACGCAATTGGGGTGTCGGTGATTTTACGGATCTGTCCGAACTGGTCAAAATCGCCGCCCGCAGTGGCGCCAATGTCATCGGTCTCAATCCGCTCAACGTGCTGAATCATACCTATCCGGAAGACGCCAGCCCTTACAGTTCGCTGAGCCGCCTGTTTATGAACCCGATATATATCGACATTGAAAATGTGCCGGAATTTATGCCGTCCGACCGGGAGGATAATCTGGAGCTGATTAAGGAACTCCGCGGCAGCGAACTGATTAAGTATACCGAGGTTTATCGCCTTAAGGTAAAATTGCTGGGCGAATTTTACAAACGGTTCAAGTTCGGCAAGGACCAGAAGCGCCAGACGGATTATCAGCGTTTCTGCGAAAGCAAGGGCGTCGACTTGGACAAGATGGCCGTTTTCCAATGCCTGTATGACGAAAAATGCGCGTCGGGATGGTGCGGCGGCTGGCGGGCATGGGAAAAAGAGTTTCAGAATTTCAACACCGAAGCGATTCAAAAGTACATAACTTCGCACAAGGAACGCATAGAGTTCTTTAAGTTTATGCAATTCGAAGCGGAACGGCAGTTTGATCTGGCGCACCAGACCGCGGTAGAATGCGGCATGCGTCTCGGCTTTTACCGTGACCTGCCGGTCGGTGTCAATTCTGAAAGCACCGAAGTTTGGAGCGATCCGGAACTGTTTATTCCCGGCGTCGGCGCCGGCGCGCCGCCGGACGCTTTCTTTCCCGCCGGACAAAAATGGTGTCTTGGCACCTTTAACCCTTTTGTCCTCAAAGAAAAATGCTATCAGCCGTTTATCAAAATCCTGCGTGCCAATATGCGTTCGGCCGGCGCGTTGCGCATTGACCATGTTATGGGATTGATGCGGTTGTACATAATTCCCGACAGCGGCACTGCCGGAACTTACCTTTATTTCAATTTCCGCGATATGCTCAATATCGTCGCGCTGGAGAGCCATTTGAACCAGTGCATGATTGTCGGCGAAAGCATCGGCAACGTGCCCGACGGTTTCATTGACACGCTGCGCGCCCGCAATGTCTATTCTTTGGGCGTCCTCTGGGCTGAGCGTTTTGACGCCGGCTGGGGCGATTTTCGCAGTCCGCAGCAATATCCCGAATATGCGTTTACTTCAATCGGTACCCACGACATGGCGCCGTTGCGGATGTGGTGGTTCGGATATGACATTGCTCTCATGCGCAGCTTGAACATTATTGACAATGATGAGACACAGTCCCATGCCTACCAAAAGCGCGAAGTCGATCGCTGGAAGCTCCTTCACGTTTTGGACATTAACGGCGTCTGGCCGGAAGACAATCTTCGCAAAGGCGATTATATCTACGGCGAAGCCTATCCCGAAGGAATAGAAGAGGCGGTTCACCGTTTTGCCGCCCGTTCGGTTTCCAAAGTTTTTCTGGCGCAGCCGGAAGACATTTTTCATGTTGAAAAAATGCAGAACCTTCCGGGCATCGACCGGGACAAACATCCGAACTGGCGTCGCAAGCTTCCGGTCGATTTGGAAAAGTTTGAAACCGATATTGCCTATATCCGCAATATCAGGGCCATCCGGCGCGAGAGGTAGCCGGCACCCGCTTAAAGGAAAAGGCCTTCCCGTTCTGGAAAGGCCTTTTCTCTGCCCCGATTACCTCCGCGTTCTACTTGAGGTAATCCAAAATCGACAAGCTCATGGTCGTCTGCATGACCGAATAGGAAGCCTGCAGGTTTTCTACCGCCAGCAGCAGTTTGGTTGCAGCCTCCGTCTTGTCGACGTTTTTCAGTGACGAAATGTTGTTTTCCAGATTGTTTTTTACCAACGTCTGGTTTTCCGTCACGTTGTTTAACAGTACCGTGTTTGAATTGGTTTTGGCCAGAATTGAATATAAATCCGGATTGGAAGTGGACGTATCGGCCGAAGAGTTGAACAGGGCGTTCTGAATCAAATCCAGCGAGCCCATTACCCGGTCCATAGCCTGATCGGAGTTAATCAGGCTGTCCGTGCCGTCGGCCGGATTGCGCGTGTCGACCAGATTACCTTGGGCAATTTGACCGAGGGCGCGGAACATCTGTTCAAACACCGCGTCCTGCCCGTTGATGTCAAAAGTCAGGCTCTGGTTGTCGGAAATCATTTTGCTGGAAGACAGGGTGCCGCCCTGATAGTAAGACTGGGTTTCCATGCTCCATTTTCCCGAAGCGTCAATAACCTGCGGGTTTCCTTTGGCCGGCAGATATCCGGGATCGGCGGTTACATAAAGCGTCGTGCCGTCGTCGCTGATGCCCGTAACCTGAACCCGCGGCACGGTGTTGCTGCCGAAGCCTTCCATGTTGATGACCGAGCCGACCGGGAAAGAGGTCGAGAAGGTAACGTCGTCGTTGGGCGAAATCGTTGTGCTTTCCATAATCGGCGTATCTTCGTCAACCGTGATGGTTTTGCCGTCGGAAGAAACGGACTTGATGGTATAGGCTTTGGCGTTTGCCCCGGCGCCGTCGCCGCCGATGACGATGGTGTCACCGGCTTTCAGGGAAGAAAACGCGCCATGCTGGGTAGCCTTGATTGTTCCGTTTTCGCGGTTAAAGGTCAGGTCGCCGGTCGTGCGGTCGTTGGCGGTAATGCCCTCTTTCAGAAAACCGCCGGCGTTTCCGGCCGTCAGGGTGGCCGTATTGCCGCCGGTTGAGGCAATTGTCAGGTCGCCGACGCTTTTTCCGTCCATCGACATGTTGGTCAGGTTGGCCGCGGCGCTTTCCGGGAATTTAATGTTAATGCCGTCATAATAGTTCTGAAAATCTTCCAGCGAGTTGAACGGGAAATTAATCGGCGCCTGGGTCGTGTTTCCGCCGCCGAACAGATATTTTCCGTTAACAAAGGTGTTGAGGCTGTCAACCAGCATTTTCAGCGTTGAAAATGCGGTTGTCTGCAACTGTTTCATCTCCTGATACTGGTCATTGCTCATCGTATGCGGCTCGCCGGTCGTAACCCCGTTGGCCTTCAGAACCGTTGAACTTCCGTTGATGGTATACAGCGGGAAAGAAAATTTGGTGCCTTCGAACTTAAATTCGGGATTGCTCGGCAGTTTGTCTTTCAGCGCGTTCATGATTTCTTCGGCGCTGGTCAGGCCGCTAATGTCGATGTTATTGCCGTCGCCGTTGGTTGCAAAGGTATATGTTGTGCCGTTAACGGTCAGGGTCTTGCCCAGATAGTCGTTGATGTCGTTGCTTGAGAAACTGATTTCGCCGCCGGTATAGTCAGGCGTAAGGTTTCCCGTCAGCGCGCTGCTTTCCGATTTCGGCGTGCCGGTTTTGACGCCGTTCGCGTTCAGGATGGAAGACGTGTTGTCAACCGTGTACAGCGGGTAGGAAAAAGTCGTGCCGTTAAACGTGAATTTGTCATTGGCAGGCAGTTTGTTTTCCAGCGCGTCCATAACGTCTTGCGCGGAAGTTGCGGCACTGATGTCGATGTTGTTGCCGATGGCGTCTTCCGCAAAGGTGTACGTGGTGCCGTTAATCGTAATCGAACGTCCCAGATAATCGGCCTTGTTGTCGCTGGTAAAAGTGATTTCGCCGCCGGTCTTGTCCGGGTCTTTCTGGGTCGACGTATCGCTGACCGAACCGCTGAAAGAAGTCAGCATGCTTTTAAAGTCCTTGATGGTCGACTGAATGGATTCCAGCGATGTGTTGATGGTGTTCAGTTCTACCTCAAGAATGCTGTTGTTTTCCATATAGTTGTTGTTTACGGTCAGCGCCGCCTCCAGACTGACAATGCTGTAAGCGCTCATGCCGTAGCCGGAATAGGTCTGCGACTTCAGGCCCGTAATCGACTGAAAACTGTACTGATCAACCAGCTGCTTGTTTTTAAGCGCGCCGTTCATCATGTTAATGTAAGTTGAATAAGTTGGAACTCTTACCATGGCAATACCTCCTAGTTAACCATATTCAGCAGCATGTCCAGAATTTCTTTGGACGCCGTAAACATTTGAGCGCAGGCCGCGTAGCTCTGCTGAAAGACAATCAGCTGGCTGAGCTCTTCGTCCATGTCAACGCCGCTTATTTGCGCTTCTTTGGTTGAAATCGAATTTGTCAGCTCCTGCTGATATGCCAGCGTTTTGGATGCTTCGTTGGTTTCCGACGCGATGTTGCCGACGAAGGTCGATGCATAGTTGGATAGGGTGGTTGACATTGACGACAACGTGCCTGATTGTCCGAACGACTGCGATTCCGTAAAGACTTTGACCATTTCGTTGGCAATAGTGTTCGATGCCTGATTGAGCTTGTATTCGCTGCTGGCAACGTCATACTGCGGCGAACCGTTGGCAATCAGGGCCGGGGTCGTCTGCAGCTCTTCACGGACGCTGATGGACGACGATACGCCGGCATTCGAAGGCGCCAGACCGAGTTTTTCAATAACGCCGCCCTGGCCGCCGGGAGCTACACTTTCGCTGATTTCCATCTGCTCTCCGGACGCGTTGACAATTCGCAGAACATAGCCGTTGCCGTTCGGAACCAGCGAGGCCTGAATATTTTCGTTCAAGACCGGATCGCTGTTGATTTTGTCAACAATGGTTTGCAGGCTGTCGTTCGGATAAATGTTGATGGAACCGTAGTTCAGACCGTGCGACGTATCCGAGAAGTTAAGGGTAACGACGTTTTTCAGTCCCAGATTCATGCCTTTGCTGACAACTTTTGAGTCATAAATGGCTTCGTTGGTGTTGCTGACGAAAAAGTCGTTCAGTCCGAAGAAGCTTGAGAAACCTTCGGCGGTACGGTCGTAAGTGCCGTCGCCGTTGGCGTCAAACTTGATGCTGACGCTGCTCTGTTCGCTGCCGACGGTCGAGCTGGCCTCGTCCATAATGGCAATGCTGTATTCGCTGTCGCCGGTGTCGATAACCAGATGTCCGTCGTCGTCAAAGCCGGCGGAAGCCTGCGGCAGATTGGCACCGTCGGGTGATTGCAGCCAGTCATTGATACGCTGGGTCATCTCGGCAACGGTACCCTCGGTAAAGCCGAGACCGCCGTTGAGGTTGGTTGTGGCAACCTGATTGCCTTCCGAGTCAAAGATGATGAAACGGACATCGCCGTTTTCAATACTGATATGCTGCGCATTAGGGTCAATAAAGCTGCGGGTGCCGGTCAGCGACGACGGCGTGTTCGGGTAAGCCGTACCCTGGTTGTGAATGGCGTTAATCTGCGTTTTCAGAACGCCGGCAAGCTCGTCCAGCTGCGATTGCAGCGAGGGCAGGGTAACGTCGCGGATTTCGATGAGCCCCTGAATTTCGCCGCCGGCAATCTGGTTGGTAATGTCGACGCCGTCAACATAAATTCCGGAAATGCCGCCGCCGGCATAGGAAGTTGTCGCGCTGGCCTGGGCAACCGAGTTGTGGCTCAGCTTGTGAACGTCGCGGTCAAGCAACGTTACGCCGTTTTTGGTCTGGATGACCATTTCGCCGTTTTCGCGTTTGAAATAATTGATGTCAATCAGACCGCTGAGATCGCGCAGGGCAGAGTCTCGCTGGTCTTCCAAATCGGCAACGCCGTCATAGCCCAAGACCTGATATTTGACGATTTTGTCGTTCAGGGTTTTCAGTTCGTCCAGCAGGTTGTTGATCTGGTCAACGTCTTCCTTGATGCTCATGTCAGCATCGCCGCGGAGTTTCTGTATTTCTTCCGAAAGGTAGTTCAGGCGCGAAGTGACCGTGTTCGCCGCATTTAACAGATTATAACGCCCGGTTGCGGAAGTGACGTCGGTTGAAAAGGTGTTGAAAGCCGCCTGAAGGTCTGCAACGCTGGCCGAAATGGAATCATCGCCTTCCGGCGTGCCGAGCAGGGTTTCCGTCTTGCTCAGATACTGGCTTTTGCCGTTGGCCGTACCATAGGCATTGTTTGCCGCCAGAAAACTCCGCAACAGGCCTTCGTTGACGGTGCGGGTAATATTGCCGAGGGCGACGCCGGCGTTTTGTCCGGCCAGAACCACGTTTTTTTGCGCCGCCGTCTTACGGGTATAGCCTTCCGTATCCACGTTGGCGACATTGCGGCCGATGATGTCCAGCTGCTGCTGCGCCACTTTCATTCCGGTAAGGGAAGTTTGCAATCCTGATAATAATGCCATGGTAAAAACTCCTATAAAGTTCTGTTTATCGCTATTGCGTTTTTACTGTTGTCCAGCGGCGAATACTTGCCCTGGCTTCCGTACGAAGTAGAGTATGCCTTGGTACGGTTTTTGGCCAGATTGACAATGGAATCCATAATCGTCTGGCTGACTTTCATTCTGGTTTGCAGAAGCTTGCTGTTTTCATGCTGAAGTTCGTCAAGCTTCAGCGCTTCTTCGCGCAGGGTCAGCTTGTCTTCCTGATCCAGCAGTTTCAGTCCTTCCTGATTTTTGATAAAAAAGGCCACAAAGGAACGATAGGCCGTAACCAGTTTGACTTTTTGCTCGTATAATGCGGCGACTTTGTCCGTCTCGAACTTCTCCAGAGCGTCGTTTTCTTCTCTGAGCAGCTCGGAGAAACTGCGGACAATGTCCAGATAATCCGCAGCTTTGGCTTTAATTTCTTCTTTCTGCGACAGGTTTTCCATCTTACACCTCTTTGTTTTTTGTTCCGTCGATAAAGCCCTGAGACTGAACTTCCTGCATTTCCAGAATGGACTTCATTACATAGTCGGCGACCCCGACGGTGCCGGTCTTGGCCATTGCCTTGCCGTATTCGTTTATCAGCAGCGAACGGAAGACTTTTTCGCCGTTGCCGCCGCCGAACATTCCGTCGGTCGAAATTCCCTCAAACATGGTTTCGACCATGCGGCTCAGGAAAAAGGCCTCAAAGTCCTCGGCCGTCTGTCTGATTTCTTCGGTACCGCCGTTTTGGGCGCTTGCCATCAGGCTTTTCTGACGCTCAATGGCCAGTCCGCTGTAATCGGTATGTAATGCCGGGCTCATCATCTTAAATTACCTCAATATCTGCCTGCAGGGCGCCGCTGGCCTTAATGGCCTGCAAAATGCTGATAAGGTCGCGCGGGCTGACGCCGAGAGCGTTCAGGCCGTCTACCAGTTCCTGCAGGTTGACGCCGGTATCCAGAACGCTGAGTTTGGTTTCGACGCTTTCGTTAATGTCAATCGCCGAAGTTACGCCCGTAACCGTCGTGCCGTCGGAAAACGGCAGCGGCTGCGATACAATCGGCATGTCCGTAATCTTGATGGTCAGGTTGCCCTGGGCAATGGCCAGACGGTTGATTTTGACGTCTTTGCCGATAACCACGATGCCGGAGCTTTCGTCAATGACAACTTTTGCCGTCTGGTCGGGCTGCACCTGCAGTTGTTCGATTTTAGTCATCAGGTCGACGATTTTGTCCCTGTACTGATCCGGGACGTCCAGCTGAATGGTTGCCGGGTCGGTCGCTTTGGCCGTCTGCTCTCCCAAAAAGGCGTTAATGGCATCCGAAACCCGCCGTGCCGTCGTAAAGTCGGGGTTGCGCAGGGCAATGCGGATAGTATCCAGGCTCTCCAGCGAAAAAGGGATTTCATTTTCAATAATCGCGCCGTTGGCAATGCGTCCGGAAGTCGGAACCCCTTTGGTAACCGAAGCTGTTGCGCCGCGGGCCGAAACGCCGCCGACGGCAACCTGCCCCTGCGCCACGGCATATACTTCGCCGTTGGCGCCGACCAGCGGTGTGGCAATCAGCGTGCCGCCCTGCAGGTTTTTGGCGTCGCCGAGCGCCGAAACCATAACGTCAATTCGGCTGCCCTGTCTGGCAAAAGCCGGCAGATTGGCCGTAACCATGACCGCGGCAATGTTCTTTGACTTCAGCTGACCGTCGCGCGAGTTGATGCCGACGCTGTCCAGAAGCGAAACCAGGCTTTCCTTGGCAAAATTGATTGATTTGATGTTGTCTCCGGTGCCGTTTAAGCCCACAACCATGCCATAACCGACCAGCTGGTTGTCTCTGACGCCCTCAAAATCGGCAATATCTTTTATGCGCGATGCCGAAAATGCCGGCAGGCTTAACAGCAGGCTGACAAGCATAACCAGTGTGAAAGTGGCTGTTTTCTTAAACTTCTTTGCATTCATAACGCAAAAACTCCGCAAAAATCACATTAAACTTATATGTTTATATGCAAAATGCGTGCCAAATATTGTAAAGGCGGTTTTTTGTGCCTAAATCAATTATATGCTTGTCGGTATTTTCCGTACAACTATACTGTAAATGTCGGACCGGAATATAAAAACTGAAAGTGTTGGGATAAATGTTTAGGACGTTGCTGATTCTGATTGAACATTTTAAACTCGGGCTTCTTGGATTCGTTATTGTAATGGCTATCTTATTTACGATCTATTCGCACCGGGTTTATTCGCCGCAGAATATGGGGACGGCCGTCGATACCGTTTGTCTGGAGGCTTTTTCCGCTGCGGTTCCTTGTTAATTTGCTGCCTTTGGGAGAGAACCGATGCCGTCGCGCCGCGAACCGATATGGACGGGTAATTTTATTGCCGTCAGTTTTGTGAATCTGTTTGTCTTTCTGAGCTTTCAGATGATTTTTCCGACCCTGCCGCTTTATATCAAAAGTCTCGGCGGATCTGACGCCGTTATCGGCCTTGTCATGGGTATTTTTACGGCCGCAACCCTGATTGCCCGGCCGACGGCCGGCATTCTGCTTGACCGTATCGGCAAAAAGAAAGTGCTGCTTTGCGGTCTTGGCGTTTTTACCGTTATGGTTTATCTCTACGGCATGGTCGGCAGCATTGCGCTGATTATTCTGGTTCGCCTCGGCCATGGCCTGGGCTGGGGGCTCGCCGGTACTGCGACGGCCACCATTGCCGCCGAAATCATACCTAAGTCGCGTTTTGCCGAGGGAATGGGCTGGTTTAGTCTGGCCAACGGGTTGTCAATGGCCTTTGCGCCGGCTCTGGGCATTTATCTCGGCGGCCTTTGCGGCCTGCGCAGTGTGTTTCTTATTGCCGCAGCCATTGCCCTGGTAAGTTTTGGCATCGGTTTTTTCATCAAATGCAGTCATCGCAAAAATGCGCTGCTGTCCAAGCGTCTGAAAGTTGAAATTTACGAAAAGTCGGTTATTCCGACTGCCGTGCTTATGTTCTGCCTGACTTTCACTTTCGGGTCAATTATCAGTTTTCTGCCTTTATATGCCTATTCGCAGGGGATAAAAAGCATCGGCGTCTTTTTTTCCGTTTATGCGGTTGTCATTCTGATTACCCGTCCGCTGGTCGGCAAAGCCGTTGACCGGTTTGGCTTTGACGTTGCCATAATCCCCGGCTTTATGCTGCTGTTTGTCGCAATTGTCATTTTGTCGGCAGCTTCGGTCCTGCAGGAGTTTCTGTTGGTTGCCGTCATCTACGGCATCGGTTTCGGCGCGTTGCAGACGACCATTCAGACCATGGCCGTGCGCGATGTTCCGCATTACCGTCTTGGCGCCGCCAACGCCACGTTGTTTACCGGTCTTGATTTGGGCATGGGCATCGGCGTTATTGTCCTCGGGCTTATCGCCGACCGCTGGGGTTATCGGAACATGTACCTGTTTACATTGATACCGGTGGTTTTTTCTGCGCTGTTTTATCTTTTTTACGCCCGTCGGCACCGGCTGCCGACGTCGTTGCTTGTCGGCGGTGGTCATTAGTCTTCTGAAACGGCCGATATTTTTGCCATGGCAATTTTCCGAAGATACAGATAATTTTGTGTTGCGCGGCGCCAATCTCTGTGTTATCAAGCCTGAAGAATGATAGAGATAAACGACATAACCTTGCGCATTGGTTCCAAAGTGCTTTTGGAACATGCTTCCGCGCATATTTCCGACGGTCAGAAAGTAGGTCTGGTCGGCGCCAACGGCTGCGGAAAATCAACGCTGTTCCGCGTGCTGAAAGGCGAATTGGAAACCGAAACCGGTTCGGTCTTTTTCCCTAACAGTTACCGGGTGGTTTTTGTTGAGCAGGAAATGCGGGATATTGACGTCCCGATATTGGATTTTCTGCTTTCGACCGACCGTGAGCGCACCGAACTTCTGCAAAGGCTGGAGACCGCGTCCGGCGATGAACTTGCCGAAATTCACGAGCGCCTGAACATGATTGAAGCGGCTTCGGCGCCGGCGCGGGCAGCCGGAATATTGCACGGCCTCGGCTTCAAAAACGAAGATTTGTCACGCCCGATAAGGGAGTTCTCCGGCGGTTGGCGCATGCGTCTGGCTTTGGCTGCGGCCCTGTTTCAGCCGTCCGAAGTCCTGTTGCTCGACGAACCGACCAATCACCTCGATTTGGAAGCCGGAATGTGGCTGGAAAACCATTTGCAGAAATATCGCGGTACTTTGGTCATCATCAGCCATGACCGGAATATTCTCAACGCGCTTTGCGATTATATCGTTCATTTTGACAATCTGAAACTGGTCACTTATTCCGGCAATTACGATACTTTTCAAAATACCCGTTCCCTGCGGAAAGAACAGCTGCAAAAGCAGGCGGAAAAGCAGGAGCAGAAGCGCCGCCACCTGCAGTCTTTTGTTGACCGTTTCCGCTATAAGGCAAGCAAAGCCAAACAGGCGCAGAGCCGCCTCAAAATGCTGGAAAAGATGCAAAGCGTAACGCTGATGGAAGACGCAGCTTCCGCACGGTTCAGTTTTCCCGAGACCGAAGAGCTGCCGCCGCCGCTGCTTACCATAGAAAACGGCGTCGTCGGTTATGACGGCCGTCCGGTGCTGAAAAAGCTCAATTTTCAGGTTGTTGACAATGACCGCATTGCGCTGCTCGGCGCCAACGGAAACGGCAAGTCGACTTTGGCCAAACTGGTTGCCGGACGCCTGCCGCTGATGGAAGGCCGCGATATTCGTTCCTCCAGACTCAGGGTCGGTTATTTTGCTCAGCACCAGGCCGAAGAACTGCCTCTGGAAGAAACGGCCTGCGCTTTTATGGCGCGCCTGCTGCCCGATTTGCCCGAGCCGAAGGTTCGCGCGCACCTTGCCCGTTTCGGTTTGGGACAGGAAAAGGCCCTGACGCGGATTGCGCTTCTTTCCGGCGGAGAAAAGGCCCGGCTGCTCTTTGCCGCTATGACGTATAACGCGCCGCAGCTGCTCATTCTCGATGAACCGACCAATCATCTGGACATTGACGGCCGCGAAGCGCTGATAAATGCGCTCAACGAGTATAACGGTTCGGTGATTCTCATTACCCATGACATTCATCTGATTGAACTGATAGCCGATAACCTGTGGCTGGTAAAAGACGGCTGTTGCAGACCCTATGACGGCGATTTGGCCGATTACAGAAAACTGCTGCTTGCCAAAACCGAACCGGAGAAAAAAGTTAAACCGAAACCTGAAGTGCCGAAGGTAAATGTCCGCGAGGAAAGGAAAAGCGTCAGCGCGCGTTTGCGCCGCGTGGAGCGGGAGATGGAAAAGCTCAATGCCGACAGGGCGGCGATTGAGGCGGCTTTTCAGACACCGCTGACTTCTGAGGAAATTATCCGCAGCCAGAAGGAACTGGCATGGATTTCCGCTGTGTTAGGCGAATATGAGGAAGAATGGCTTGAACTTTCCGAACGGCTGGAACAGCTCGGTCAGTAAATGTTGGCCAGAAACATAACCAAAATGAAAACCATCAGTGCCGAACCGAGCAGAATTAGAACCGGCGAAGCCCCCGTTTCCCTGCGCAGCACCCAGCTGGCGGCAAATACCGCCAGATAACTGACCAGATAGGCTCCGCTTGCCAGATTGACAATCGAATTGAAATCAAAATATATGGTTGCCAGCGTCAGAACAGCGACGGACAAAGCGTTGCCGTAAGTGCCGTGCTCCCAGAATCTTTTGTGGTAGATTTTCGGCATGATTTTCTGTTCGGCCAAAGCGTAGGAAATGCGGAAAACGCTGAAATATGTTGCGCTGATGCCGGAAATGAAGGCGATAATCGCCGCGGCGAACATAATGCCGTATCCCCACTTGCCGAACAGTTTTTCGGCCGCAATGGTTATGGCCGTGTCGGCGTTGGCGGTCAGATCGGCTTCGGGAATGTATTTGAGAATGATATACGCCAGACTGGTATAGAGCAGGGCGACGATTATGATCGTCAGATAAATGGCCGCCGCAATCGTAAATTTCGGATTTTTTACGTCGGCTGCGGCATTGGTAATGATGCCGTAACCGGCATAAGCGAAAAAAGTGATGCCGATACTGCCCAGAAAAGCGGTGGGCGTAGGCATGAAGTCGACCTTGTCGGAGCGGACGTCAAGTTCAATAAACGCGCCGGCAATCAGCGACAGCAGAACAAAAAACTTAAAGGCGACCATCAGGGTCTCGGCGTTGCCGACTTTGTCTGCCCCCATCATATTCAGAATTGCCAGCGCAATGATTATGCCCGAGGCAAAATAGTTGACGCAGACCGGTTCCATGGCCGCGTCGTGCAGAAACTTGCAGGCATAAATGCCGAAAGACTTCGCCAGCATTGAAATTGAAACAAACGAGGTAATGTAGTAAATCAGCGTGAATGTTCCCGAAACAGCCCTTGATTTGAACGCAATTTTAAAATAGTCGGTCAGACCGCCGGAATCCGGATATTTTCCGGAAAGTTTCGCGTAGGAATAACCGGAAAACATCGCCGCGATGCCGGCAATGATAAAGGAGTAGTAGCTCAGGTTGCCCGCCTGCAGAATAACCTCGCCGAGCAGGGCGAAAATACCTGCGCCGACGACCGAACCGATTCCCATGGCGGTTACGCTGATAAGTCCCATGTCATATTTTTTTAAAACCATTTTGTGTCCCTTGTCTGAGGCTGATATAATATTCTCCGGCCGCTTTTCAATAAAAATTTCTGGGCTCCGCTTTATTTTTTTCGGACGGCGATTATATAGACCGAAAGTTTTGTAATCTTTTGTTTATGGAAAAGGCCGTGAAAAAAATCATCATCATTTTGTCCTGGCTGTTGGTCGCCGGCTGCGCTTCGCTGGAACGCAGTCTCGTCAAAGATATTGTGGACACCAGCAAAGTCAGTCTCAACCGTTGCGAAGTCGAAGGCTTTGAATACGGCGGGGTTGATTCGGCGCTGGACGGCGGGCAGGTCTTAAAACTTTTGATGATTCACGGTGTCGGCACGCATCATCCCGGCTATTCCATGCGTCTTCAGGAAAACCTTGCCGGCAATATTGGCTTCAATGTTGTGAGTCGTCTGCCCAAAAACGTCACTTTGCTTGATCCTGCCGACGGCGAAACCGAAATCGGCAATTTGCGTGTTACCTATTGGCAAAACAAGGCAAGCGGCAAACGGATGTTGTTTTACGAACTGACCTGGTCGATGATAACGGCGCCGGACAAGGAGATTATTGCCTTTGATACCGAAGAGCGCTATTCAAAGTTCCGGGTGCCGTTCAACAATACGATGAAAGTTTTTCTGGATAACACGTTGCCGGATCCGCTGGTTTATGAAGTTGACCGCAGCGATTTGATTCTGAAATCAGGCAAGCAGTCGCTCTGCTGGATGCTCAAAACCGGCTGGAATGATGTTCCCGACGGTCAGAAAGCCGTTTGTGCCCTGACTCCGGAGGAACGGATTGCCGGCCTTGCCGGGCAGAACCTGATGTTTGTTACACATTCCCTGGGCAGTAAAATTTTGATGGATACGCTGACCGCCGAAGCCGACGAGGTTGCCGCTGCCGGGAACCGCGCCGGGCGCTTTGCTGCCGTCAGAAAGCTGCAGCAGAAGGAGATAACCGTTTTTATGCTGGCCAATCAGCTGCCGATTTTACAGATAGGCCACCCGCTGCCGAAAATCCATAATCAGACGGACGCTTATTGTTTCAAAAGCGGCAGCCGTTACGGCCGCAGGCTGTTCAAGGGCGTAAACATCGTCGCTTTTTCCGATCCCAACGATATCCTGAGCTATGCCATACCGCAGACTTTTGCCGACAAATACCTCGATTCACGCATTTGTCCTCGGGTAACCAATGTATCGGTAAACGTTGCCCCGGAAATTTCGGCTTTCGGCTTCGGCGTCGTCGATCCTGTGGCTGCCCATACCGAATATGACAACAGTCCGAAAGTCATTAATCTCATTACCCGGGGCACTTTGAATTTTGGCGCGGACAAGGATTTGAACGGACAATGCCATTTTATCCGCATGGAAAAAGACAACAAAATGCGTTAAGCGGGTTGTCAAAATGGTAATTTGGCTCTAAACTTTTTCCGTTCTGAAACAAAAAGAAGGGAATAGGTATGAAAAATCTGGCTGTTCTGTGTCTGGTCTGTCTGTTGGCAGCCTGCAATTCCGCCTGTGAATTTCCGGCAGCGGTAACGGAAGATGCCGTCCGGGAAAATTATCAGGTCGTTTATTCGCCGTCGGCCGGCGTTTGGAACAACGGCGGCATGGCCGAAGACCGCATTGTCTTTACCAAACATGTTTCTCCTGGTTCGGGCAGCTATTCCGAATATGTTTCCGATGTTCAAACCCTTTACCTTTCTTCGACTTACGAGTTTCTTTATGCCGGGCGGCTCATCGGTTACAGCGAGCACGAACTGAAATTTTTCGAAGTGGTTTACCGCGACGGAAAATTTGAACAGGTTGAATTGTCTCCGGCTCAGGTCAGGGAGCTTTTCCCCGCGGTTGAAGTCGTGCTTGTCTCGGAGGCCGAAGGCGGTGTCATAACCGTCAGCCGCCTGCCGTTCGGACCGAAGGCTTTTCTGCTTTTGAACGATACGCCGACATCATATTATCATTATTCTTTTGAAAATTTCTACGGATATGGCACGCCGTTCAAATCCGTTCTGAAAGTTGACGAAGCCCGGGATATCGTTTTTTCCCATTTCGGAACGGACAATGCCGTCAATCCGAACCTGACCATCAGCATTGTCAACGGACTTTAAGCCATGAGCGAAGTTAAAACCAACGTCATGCGCATTCTGGAGCGGCAGAAAATAGCCTATAACCATTACTGTTACGAAGGCACCGGCGCAGTCAGCGGAATTGAAGTCGCGGCGGCCTTGGGAGAAGATGCCGACCGTGTGTTTAAAACTCTGGTAACGGTAAGCAAGTCGCGCCGGTATTATGTTTTCATGATACCGGTTGCGGCCGAACTGAATTTGAAAAAGGCTGCGGCTGCCGTCGGCGAAAAAGATGTCGAAATGCTCAAACAAAAGGATTTGCTGCCCTTAACCGGTTATGTTCACGGCGGCTGTTCGCCGATAGGCATGAAAAAACAGTTTCCGACCGTCGTTCACAGCAGCGCCGAAAATTATGCAACGATTATCTACAGCGCCGGAAAAGTCGGTTATCAGGTCGAAACCTCGCTGGCCGGTTTGCGGAAAGTTATCGGCTGCGTGACGGCCGATATAATAATGCCTTAAACGGTTGTCTGTCTTTCAATCCAGCGCAGAATCAGGTCAACGGCGTATTTCTGCTGTTCCGGGGTAAGTTCTGTTCCCGGCGGAATGCCGTGCCATTTTTCAAAGCAGCCGCGGCAGCAGGTCGCCGTGGCATGCTGGGCAATAAACACCGGATGGTTTTTCATCGGCGTTTGGTGCCCGTCGTTTGCAATAACCGCGGGTGCCAGCCGTGCCGCGATAAAGTCTTCGGCATGGCGGCGGATGGTTTCCGCTCCTTTTTCCGCCGCGTAATCGCGGTATTTCTTGCTGAGCCGGAAAGAACTGCGGAATTTTGATTTTGCCAGTCTGTCCAGAATGTCTTCCGTCATTTCGTTTCTCCCAAACGACGATATTTTAATGCCGAAAAAATTTTTTTCAATGCAAATAAAAACGCTTGACTTAGAGTAACCTCTAAATGTTACGCTCAAAACGATACAGATTCGTTTTAACCTTTCGGGAGAGTTTTAATGGTTACCTGCACTGTAACGACGTCTTTTTTGGGCTGTCTGGTCACAACCTGCCTTTATTTCCGCTATACCCTGTGCCTGAACATCGGCCTTTTGCCGCGCCTGCTGCTGTTTGTGCCGTTTTGGGTTGCCGGCTGTGTCCCGCTGCTGGTCTCTTACCGTCTGGAAAACGTTTTCGGTTCTTTTTATCCGTTTTACCGTTACGGTTTGTATTTTATTTTTATTGGTTGTATAATCCTCTTTACGGTAACGCTGATTGCCGACGCTTTGTTTTGGCTGTTAAGCTTTACGCCGCTGCTGACGAAATTTTCCTTCTGCTGCCGATGGCTGAATTGGGGAATTTTGGCCTTGTCCCTGCTGTTTGCGGCAGGGGCGCTGTATGCCGGCGTCAAAGTACCCGTGGTAAAGAATGTTCATATTTCTTCCGAAAAGCTGATTCGCGAATATACGGTTGTTGTTTTGAGCGATCTGCATATTCATCGCGTGATTAGTCCGCAGAAAATAGAACGGATTGTCAGCCTTGCCAACGCACAGAATCCCGACGTCGTTCTTCTGGCCGGCGATATCATTGACGATGATGTCCGCAGAGTTTCGAAAATTACGGCGCTGCTGAAAGGTTTAAAAGCGTCGAAAGGGATATATTTCGTAACCGGAAACCATGAGTTTTACGCCGGTTATGACGAAACTGTCCGCGAATTGGCTAATCTGGGCTTTATGTTTTTGGAAAACGACGGCGCGGCCGTCGGCAAAGACCTTTATCTCGCCGGCGTTCCCGATACTTTTGCCGGAGCGGCCTATGGCAAAACGCCCGACCTGAACCGCGCTTTTGCCAAAGCCGGAAAGGGAGCTTACAGCCTGTTGGTGTCGCATTCGCCGTCGGATTTTGCCGGGCGCGATTTTGACCTGGAAGTTTCCGGTCACACGCATGGCGGTCAGATTTTTCCGTTCCATGTTTTTGCCAAGCTGCATAACAAATATTTGAGCGGCCTGTATCCGATGCCCGGCGGCGCCGAAATTTACGTTTCCAACGGTGCCGGACAATGGGGGCCGCAAATGCGCTTTCTCGCGCCGTCGGAAATAACCGTTCTCAGATTAACCCCCGAAAACAGGAGAAATAAATGATAAGCAGAAAACTGATGTTTGGCCTGAGTGCCTTGATTTTAACCTTTTCAACTTTAGCAGGAGCACAGGAAATGAAAAAAGCGCCGCTTGATACCGTCTTTGGACAGGGAGAACCGAATCCCTACGGAAAATATTTTACCGGACAAACCTATTTGCAGCGTCTCAGTGCCAATGACGAAACCTGGCATTCGTCGCTGGCTAACGTCACGTTTGAACCCGGCGCCCGCACCAACTGGCATAAACACAGCGGCGGACAGATTCTGCTGGTCTTGGACGGCGAGGGACGGTATCAGGAACGCGGAAAACCGGTTCGGATTCTGCATAAGGGCGATGTTGTGCGCATTCCTCTGAACGTTGAACATTGGCACGGCGCCGCGCCCGATTCCTGGTTTACGCATATTTCGGTGGAAACCAATTTGCCGAACAACGAAACGACCTGGCTTGAACCGGTAACCGCTGCGGAGTATAAATAATGAAACGCGTTTTGCTGGCGGTGTTGCTGATTGCCGCTTCGGTCTGTGCCGGCTGGCATGCGCATTCTGCAAGGGAGGAAGTAAAAATGCGGAATTTGAAAGCAACCGATCCTGAGCTGGCCGCTCTCTGGGAAAATTTTGTCGATAACGATGTCCGGCCGCACGGCAGTCTGGATGCAAGAACCAGGCATTTGATTTTGCTGGCGGGGCATGTTGCCGCCCAGTCGCCGAACGAATACCGGTTGGTTTTGGCCGCGGCGCTGGACGACGGGGTCAGTCCGGTCGAGGCCAAAGAGGCCTTGTATCAGACAATTCCCTATGTCGGCATGGCCAAAGCTTACGACTTTGTTCTGGCCGCCAACGAGGTCATGGCCGAAAAGGGGATTCAACTGCCTCTGGAAGGACAGTCGCGGACGACGCCGCAAAATCGTCTGGAAAAAGGACTGGCCGCCCAAAAGGAAATTTTCGGCTCACATATAGATGAGATGCGCGCTTCGGCGCCCGCGGAACTGAAACATATTCAGGATTACCTTTCGGCCAATTGTTTCGGCGATTATTATACCCGCGGCGGTTTGAATTTGAAAACCCGCGAACTGCTGACTTTTGCAACGCTGATTTCGCTTGGCGGCGTTGACAGTCAGGTTCGTTCGCATGTTCAGGGAAACCTGAATATGGGCAACGGCCGTCAGGTTCTGCTGGACACCGTGACCGTGCTGCTGCCTTATATCGGCTATCCGCGTTCGCTGAATGCCATAGCTGCCGTTAACGAAATTGCAAAGGAGTAAAGATGACTAAAAAAGTGTTGGTTCTGTCGGCAAGTTTCCGCAAACACGGAAACTCGGACATGCTTTGCGACCGGTTTATTCAGGGCGCGCGGGAAGCCGGCAACGAAGTGGAAAAAATTTATGTCAGCGATATGCGCATAGGCTATTGCCGGGGCTGCGGCGTCTGCAACCGGACGCACAAATGCGTGCAAAACGACGATATGGCCGCCGTATTGGACAAGATGGTTGCGGCTGATGTTATCGTCATGGCAACGCCGGTTTATTTTTATTCGATGAACGGGCAGCTGAAAACCCTGATTGACCGCACGGTTCCCCGCTATGAAGAAATCCGCGGCAAGGATTTTTATTATATTGTCGCGGCCGCCGATGACAATCGGGACAATATGCGCCGAACAATTGAAGGTTTTCGGGCTTTTGCCGACGATTGTCTTGAAGGGTCAAGGGAAAAAGGCATCGTTTACGGCGTCGGCGCCTGGCAGGCCGGAGACATAAAGTCGAGCCCGGCCATGCAGGAGGCGTATGAAATGGGACGCGGCGTAAAGTAAGCCGGCAATAAGAAAAAAATCCCGGACGGTTCCGGGATTTTTCTTATTTTGAAATATAGGCGTTAATGATTTTCTCGGCGCATTCTCCTTCGCTGTCCGTATCCTGAACCGTGAAAATGACGTCGCTTTTCGGCAGGCCGGTCATTTCGGCCAGGGTCTTAATGTATTCGCGATTGCCGTCGCTGCTGAAAACTTCGGTTTTCAACTGTCCGTAATTCTGCAGGACAAAATGGCGTATTTTGTTTTCGTAGGCGCGCTGTTTCTTTTCGGCGGCCGTCTTAGGCTCCTTCTGCATGGTTACATAAAACGAATTTGGCGAATATTCCCAGAAACCGCCGGAACTAAGGTCCGTCGTCAGGCCGAAAGTTGAAAAAACGGTGCTTACGACGTTGAGCGCTGTCATCGGATTGGGGCCTTTGTTGATGAAAATTGTCTTGTCTTCAAAACCGTCCTTGCGCGCCTGTACCATAACCTGTGAATTTTCCCGGTCGATTTTCACAATACAGGGGGTTTGGCAGACTTCTTTGCCGTCAATGAAAATCCGGATATGTTTTTCATTGGAGTCAAAGGAAATATCCTGCCTGCTTCCGCTGATGAGCGTTGCGCAGGAAGCAAGCAGAAGCGTCAAAGACGCGGTCGTCAGAATTTTTTTCATAATCGGTTCCTTGTATAAACGGTGTCTTCTATACAAATAACACAAACGGCCGAATAGTAAACAGATTTTGTCAGCTTACAGCCTCTGCGCGGTCAAACTGTCCATAATCATCTTCCGTCCCGCGGCATAAATTTCTTTTTCAAGGGCTTTGCCGTAACCATGGGTCGTTTTGTTATTGACTATACCGCTCAGCCGAGCTTTTCGGCCAGCATTGCTGCTGCCGTCCGGCCCGAGGCTATCGCTTCGACAATCGTCGAGCCGCCGGTTTTGCAATCGCCCGCATAGATAATCCGCTCGTCTTCGATTTTGTCGTCGGCATAGCTTCCGACCGCTTTGATAATCAGAGCAAAACCCGGCAGTCTGACCGATGAGTCGGGCAGAGGGTCCGTTTTGCCGTTGTCATAACGGTTGCGGTGTGTCTGTAAAAGCAGGCCGTCATCACGTTTTTCGATTTTTTCGGGACTGCACAGCGGCGAAATGTTAATCTGATGATAAAGCAGCTCCAGATATTCTGTTTTTGATATCTTCATGTCCGACAGTCTTCGCCGGACAAACATTTCTACCTGTTCGGCGCCGTTTTGTGCCGCCGTAAAAGCGCAGTCTGCCGCGACGTTGCCGCCGCCGATGACGGCAACCCGGCCGCTTGTGGCATATCTTTCGGGATGATGCAGATATTCCATATGCGACAGGCAGAGTTCTTCGCCTTCAATGTTCAATTGCGCCGTATTCGGTTCTCCGGTCGCGATAATAACGCCGTCATACTGCATCAGCAGCGGACGGACGTCGCCGACCCGGGCGTTCAGGTGCAGCCTTATCAGCGGCGTATTGCTGATAAACTTCCAGTCTTTTTCGATAACGTCATGCGGCAGTCTGGCGTCGGGGATCATGTTCAACGCGCCGCCGATCTGATTTCCCGCTTCAAAGATGTTAACTTCGTATCCTGATTTTGCCAGCAGCGAGGCGGCGGCAATTCCCGCCGGACCGGCGCCGATGACGGCAACGTTTTTGCCTTTGGGCTTTGTTTGCGAATAGTCTTCGCCGTCATTGCGAAAGTTTTCCAGAATTGTCGCCTGCACTTTGGGAATGTTGACGGCAAAGTCAATGCGGCTGCGCGTGCAGGCCTGCATGCAGAATTTGTCCGGACAGATAAGGCCGCAGGTTTGCCCCATCGGATTGGTGCGGGTAATGGTCTTGACCGCTTCGCCGTAAGCGCCCTGCTTAGCGTGGTTAATAAACTCCTGAGGATTGCAGTTGACCGGACAGGCATGCATACAGGGCTGGTTTTTGCAGTTCAGACAACGGTCAAGTTCCGCTTTAAGCTGGATTTTGCTCAGATATGTTTTTTTTGCTTCAGACATTCTTTTCTCGGCGGTTGTTTTTCTACAGTATAAGCTTTGAGAAAGCTTTTAAGTCAAGCCTTTTTTCACAAATAAACAAAAATCAAGGCCCGTTTGCCGGGCCTTGTCGCTATTTGTTCTTGCAGAACTGGATTTTTATTTTGCTCCGCGGCGGAATGTTGTCCAGAGCCTTGTTTGCGCCGCTGATTAAATCGGTCAGCGCTTTGGCGTGTTTGGAAGAACAGGCGCCCATGCTGACCGTAAGGTCAAGATTTTGTTTCCGGTTGATTTTTACCGAAAGTTTTTTAATGTTTTCGCTCAGACGTCCGGCGACGGTTTTGGTGCCTTTTTCATCGGAATTGGCAAGAAAGATAACAAACTTTTCATTGTCATACCGGGCGACCATGTCGGTTCCGCGCAAGTCTTTTTCCAAGGCGCCGCCGACCTGCTTGAGCGCTTTGTCCGCCGTCTTGTCGCCGTATTTCTGACGAAACTCGGCCAGATTGTCGACCTTCAGCATGACAAGGGCAAAATTCTGTTTGGCGACCAGAGCCTGCGCAATTTTTTCAGGAACGGCCTGCTCAAAATATTTGCGGTTGTAAACCGTTGTGATGTCGTCCCGGCGCTCTCTTTCAATCTTGTCCTCCGCGTCATAATATATGATGAGGATAAGAATGATAAATGTACAGAAAAACGTAATCAGGTTTGAAAAGAGAAGAATATAGGAATCGATGTAAACGCCGTAGGCAAACCAGCAGACCAGCCCCAGACTGTAGATGATGTACATGTAGCTGGACAGGTTGGTGACGTTTTTGGTTTCGATAATCCGCAAAATCTGAATGGCAAAAGTCAGAATCGTTGCCAGACCGGCCGCATAGCCGATGTAGGTAAACAGAATTTCTTCATCAAACATAATATTGTCAAACATTACACACTACTCCGCTTTTTTATAAAAAATACCGCTTAATCATTTAAATTATCGTTAAGAAAACAAATGGCCTTTTTTCATCCTGCAAACAAAAATGTTTATAACTGACGAAATGATTTGACCTGGAGTATACTCTAAAAATTATGCTGGCTCTGTCAGTTGACGAAAACAAATACTATATCTTAATCTGACAGGAGACGAAAAAGATGAAATTTTTTGCAGCGAGTTTTATGAGGCCGGTTTTGTCGGCCTTGTGCGGACTTCTTGTTTTAACCTCGGCAGCCGAAGGAGCAGAGATGACAGAACAAAATACAGAACAAAATTGGGATAAGGTTTTTGCCAAAAGCGAAAAAGTTGACGTTCAGAAAGTGAGTTTTAAAAACCGTTATGGTATAACTTTAGTTGGAGATTTATATTTGCCGAAAGGCAAAAAGGCGGAGAAACTTCCGGCGATAGCTGTTTCCGGTCCTTTTGGCGCCGTAAAGGAACAGTCCTCGGGGCTGTATGCCCAGACGATGGCCGAACGCGGTTTTATCACGCTGGCCTTTGACGCTTCATATACGGGCGAGAGCGGCGGAGAACCGCGTCTGGTGGCTTCTCCGGACATAAATACCGAAGATTTCAGTGCCGCGGTCGACTACCTGAGCAATCGGCCGGATGTCGATGCCGACAAAATCGGCATTATCGGCATTTGCGGATTTGGCGGCTTTGCCCTGAATGCCGCGGCGATGGATACCAGAATCAAGGCAACGGTTACATCAACCATGTATGACATGAGCAGAGTGAATGCCAACGGTTATTTCGATGCGATGGGCGAAAACGAGCGTTATGAATTGAAACGGAAACTCAATGCGCAGCGTACCGAAGATTTTAAAAACGGAACTTATGCGGCCGAGGCCGGCCTGCCGGACAAACTGACCGGAGACGAACCGCAGTTTGTCAGGGACTATTATGATTATTACAAAACGCCGCGCGGTTATCACAAGCGTTCCAAAAACTCCAATACCGGCTGGAACATGACCTATGCGCTGTCCTTTATCAACATGCCGATATTAACGCGCAGCGATGAAATCAGAAGCGCTGTTTTGATGATTCACGGCGAAAAGGCGCACAGCCGCTACTTCAGCGAAGACGCGTATAAAAAGCTGAAAGGCGACAATAAGGAACTGATGATTATTCCAAATGCAAATCATACGGATTTGTACGACCGGACGGATATTATCCCGTTTGATAAAATTGAAACGTTCTTTAAAAACAATCTGAAATAAACGGTTTCGGACGGCCGCCCCGCACAGGGCAGGGCGGCTGTGCCGTGTCCTGCTTTCGGCGTTTTCTGTTGACTTATGCGGACAAATGTATATTTTATAGATAAAATTTTATGCATCTGTAAATGATTATCTCTATTATATAATTTGATTGTCTAACCCCTAAAACTTAATATTATGGGAAAATATGATGACGATGAAGGAGGCTACTTCTGCGAATTATTGAAAGAAGGGCTGACCGAAAGAGACATGTCTGGTTTGGAACGCGGATGGTCCATTGGCGTCGGTCTGATAGGAGCAGTTGTCGCTGATCCGGTTCTCTGGATTACCAGAAAACTGGGTATTAAGGGAGAACCGCAGGATTACGATCCGGGAGATCCCACGCATCCGTTCAATCAGAATTATTAAATTCTGTCAAAGTAAAAGCCTTGCTGCATTTTTGCAGACAAGGCTTTTGCTTTTTGTTAAGCTTTAGCCCCGTTGCCCAAAAGCAACGAGGCTTTTCTTTTAACCCTCAAAATATCTCTCTGCCGGCGTTTGGGGCATTCGTTTCAAACCCGTTGCCGACATCGGCAGCTTTTTCCTGTATAAATCCAACAGCTTCGCGATTTTTGCAAAATCATATTGCCCGGCTTGCGTTTCCAATTCGTCCACATCCTTAACGGACAGGCCGGTACGCACCGCCGCTTCCGTAATTGTCAGTCCGCTGTTTCGCCGGGTTGCAAAAAGAAACATGGCAATTTCGAGGCATGTGTCCGGATTGAGTTCGCTGGCATGATAAATCGGCATATCAGTCATTGTAACTCTCCACGTTAATGTACAGCCTTTCCTTATAAAGCCGCAACAGCTTGCAAACCAGCGTCAGGTCAAGCCCTTTGCGTCCGGTTTCCAGCGCGTCAATGTCTTCCGCGCTGCATCCGGCTTTTTCCGCGGCGTCTTCAATGCCCAGCAGTTGTTCTCTCCTGGCCCAGTGCAGGTTTTCGCCCAGTTTTATCTGACATTCTTTGGAAATAAAATCTAACAGCTCTTGCACGACA
>UMBU01063242.1_pt1 | contig 48754 bp, 51 predicted proteins | sample 1964051 | NCBI WGS metagenome assembly UMBU01 (sample SAMEA4835949, study PRJEB28245) | human gut metagenome | biome: gut microbiome; material: fecal sample | place: Denmark | collected 2008
TTCTTTCTCTTCGGCCATTTTCAAGGCTTGAAAGATAGGATATACTTTCGGTTCAATATCGTCGCCTACAATGCGGACTTCTTTGGCACGAATCTGTTCGTTGATTCTGTATTGCCCTTTAAAAGTGTCATTCTTCATTAAAAACGTTTACTTCCTAGTTTGATCTTTTTATTGTTCTACTAAATATTTATCATGAAACGGCTGCAAAGTTACCATTTATTTATCATATTCTGAACTTCTTCGTTCAAAATTTTAGCAAATTCTTCAAATTTCATGGTTCCCTTATCCCCTTCGCCTTGTCTACGAACAGAAACTTCACCATTTTCTGCTTCTTTTTCGCCGACAATCAGCATATAAGGAATACGTTTCATCTCATTATCACGGATCTTGCGACCTATTTTTTCGTTACGGTCATCTACAATCGCACGGATTTCGTGAGTTTTCAGATACATCTTCACTTGTTCCGCATATTCATTAAACTTCTCACTGATCGGCAGAATAGCAACTTGGTCGGGTGTCAACCACAATGGGAACTTACCGGCGGTATGTTCAATCAGCACAGCAACAAAGCGCTCCATTGATCCGAACGGTGCACGATGGATCATAACCGGACGGTGTTTCTGATTATCAGATCCCATATATTCCAGTTCAAAACGTTCCGGCAAGTTATAATCTACCTGGATAGTACCCAACTGCCAGCGACGACCGATTGCATCTTTCACCATAAAGTCAAGCTTAGGACCGTAGAAAGCCGCTTCACCATATTCAATCTTAGCAGGTAATCCTTTTTCTTCACAAGCCTCGATAATAGCCTGCTCTGCCTTTTCCCAATTATCATCGCTACCAATATATTTTTCGCGGTTTACTTTATCGCGCAATGATATCTGAGCCTCAAAATTCTGGAAATTCATAGAACGGAACACAATAGAGATGATATCCATTACACGAAGGAATTCATCTTTTACCTGATCCGGGCGACAGAAAATATGAGCGTCATCCTGCGTAAAGCTACGTACACGAGTTAAACCGTGCAACTCACCACTTTGTTCATAACGACAAACTGTTCCAAATTCAGCAATACGCAATGGAAGGTCTTTGTATGAACGCGGGAAGTTCTTATAAATCTCACAATGGTGAGGGCAGTTCATCGGTTTCAAGAAGTACTCTTCTCCTTCTTCCGGAGTATGAATAGGCTGGAAAGCGTCTTTGCCATATTTTGCATAGTGACCGGAAGTCACATACAGTAACTTGTTGCCAATCGGCGGAGTGATTACTTCCTGATAGTCATAGCGAGTCTGGATACGACGCAAGAATTCCTGCAAGCGCAGACGTAATGCAGTACCTTTCGGCAACCACATCGGAAGTCCCTTTCCTACCGTCTCCGAGAACATGAACAACTGCATCTCCTTGCCGATCTTACGGTGGTCACGTTTTTTGGCTTCTTCCAACAATACCAGATACTCATCCAGCATTTTCTTCTTCGGGAACGTGATACCATAAATACGTGTCAACATCTTACGGTCTTCCTGACCACGCCAATATGCACCGGCTACCGTAGTCAGTTTGATAGCTTTGATCGGAGCAGTCGTCATCAAGTGAGGACCACGGCAAAGATCAGTAAATGCCCCTTGCGTATAAGTAGTAATATGTCCGTCTTCCAATTCGGAAATCAACTCACATTTATAAGTTTCCCCACGATCGCCAAACATCTTCAATGCATCCGCTTTGGCAATGCTCTCTCTGACTACATCCTCTTTCTTGGCAGCCAGTTCCTGCATCTTAGCTTCAATAGCAGGCAGATCACTTTCCTTGATTACCGCTTCTCCCGGATCTACATCATAATAGAATCCGTTTTCAATGGCCGGACCGATACCGAACTGAATGCCCGGATAAAGTTCCTGCAAAGCTTCAGCCAACAAGTGAGCACTTGTATGCCAAAAAGCATGTTTGCCTTCTTCATCATCCCATTTATAAAGCACGAAATCAGCATCTTCATTAATAGGACGTCCTAAATCATAAGTCTCGCCATTCACGCCACAAGCCAAAACATCTTGTGCCAAACGCGAACTGATACTTTCTGCAATCTGTAAACCGTTCACTCCTTCGTTATATTCACGAACAGAGCCATCGGGAAATTTTATCTTTATCATAATAGATGATGTTATATTTTCACAATTTGAACGCAAAAGTAAGTAAATCTTTTGAGTTTTCCATTTTTTATCAAATAAATGTTATTCCGTCTGATCCGTAAAACGTTTGATCACGTTATAAGCAGAAACAATACCCAACTCACCGGCTTTACTTAAATCAGAAATGCCCAGTTTGTTATTACCTAAAAATATATGGGTAAGACCTCTATTAAAGTAAGCATCCGCAAAATCGGGATTCAGCTCGATCGCCTTGTCATAATCGGCAATAGCAGCCCGGTAGTCCTTCAGCATAGCAGAGACATTCGCACGGTTATAGTAAGCATAAACAAAGTCCGGCGCCAGATTGATCACCTTGTCCAGGTCTTTCCTTACTACTTCATAATCAACCGCAGTAATCTCTTTACGTTTATCACCCGGAATATCCGTTTCGGCGGCTTGTTCCGCCTTCTGATATTCCAGTTGCTTACAGCGGATAAGCGCACGCATAAAATAAGCCGGGAAGAAATCACCGTCCAACAGAATCGTCTGTGTCAAGTCAGCCACAGCACTTGAGAAGTCCTGTACCAGATAGAAGTCAATCGCACGGGCAAAACGCTTCGGAGCGCTCTTTTCATCAGCCACGATAGCGGATGTATGTGTATCGATCAAAGCAAAATGGAATTTCACCTGTTCTTCTGTCAACGGAGCTTCCATATTCGTAATACGGAGACGTTTAGAGAGGATTCCCGTACGGTTCAAGTCCTCAATATACTTGTGGAAATTCACCGAACGTTTCACGTCACTCATTTTCTCATAATAAGTCAAAGCAAACATGGGTTCCAGTGTGATATTTACATTCTTGTCCTGCACACGTCCACGATAATCACTCGTATAGCGCTGTTCGGCTTCAGAGTCATCGGCAATTACTATCTTACGATAGTTATTCATATCCTTATCCGACTTCTTACGTGTTTTTTCTCCATCTTCATCTCCACTTCCGTCCGCTTTATCTTTATTCTGGGCAACATCCTTATTAGTCACACCGTTCTGCTTGTCAATCTGGGCTTTCATGACCTTAAACTCATCTTGTTCCGCTCCTTTCTTATCCCCAATTTTTCTACGGGCTTCCGAACGCTGATAATATCCGGCCAAAAAGTTAGGATACTGATTGATAACAGTCGTATAGTCTTGTATGGCCCCACGATAATCACCTGTCTGCGCACGGAGCAAACCACGATTAAAGACAGCCATCATATTATCCGGTTCCATTTGAATGACAAAATCAAAGTCCTCAATTGCCCGGTTGTCGTCCCCTACCCGTGCACGAAGCAGACCACGATTATAATGTCCGATAAAGTTATTGGGATCAATATCCAATGCCAAATCATAGTCACTCATAGCACCTCTCAGATTATTCTGATGAAATCTTGCCAATGCACGATTAATATAATTTCCGGCATTCTTCGCACTTAAATGAATAGCCCGGTCAAAGTCCGATTCCGCCTCTGCATATTTGGATTGCTGCAATTTCACAATTGCCCGTGCAGCCCATGCGTCCGGATCATATTTATCCAATTCAAGCGCCTTATTGAAATCGGTCAAGGCAGCAATGGTGTCCTTCTGCTGCAAAGACACTTCCCCCCTCATTAAATAAGCACGTGTATAACGGGGAGACACTTTCAGCAAACTTTCCAGATCCTCTTTTGCTGAATTATAATCCTTTTTCTGAATATGAGATAACGTTAAATTATGCCACAGAGTGATATTCTCCGGATCATAATGCAAAGCCTTCTGATAATCTTCAATAGCCCCGTCAAATTTGCTCTGACGGATTCTGGCAAGGCCACGAATCTGATAAGCACCTACCACAAACGGATTGCGTTGGATAGCCGCATCACAGTCTGCTTCCGCACCTTGAAAATCTTCCAGATTCAGTTTGGCCAAAGCCCTGAAAAAATAAGGCTCATACAAATAAGGTTTAGCGTTAATTACCTGGTTGAAGTACTGAATGGAAAGTACATAATCCTCAAAATAAAGAGCGTTTCGGGCGATAGTCATCACCCGATCCGTATTTATCTGAGCACATACCAGTGTGGGGAACAGTAATAATACTGTTAATATTCTCTTTATCATCGACATTTTATACTTGTAAACGAAGCAAAAATAATGCTTTTCGTTTACTTAACAGGGATATAAACGTTTTTTATCTTTATTTTACCTGTTTCATCTTATAAGAACTGCGAGCTTTCCCCTTCAACATCGTATTCAGTTTTCCCTTAATCATTTGCTTACGAAGTGGAGAAATATGATCAATAAACATCTTACCGTCCAAATGGTCGAATTCATGTTGCATTACGCGAGCCAGATAGCCTTCTACAACTTCCTCGTGTTCCACAAAATTCTCGTCCATATATTTCACGCGAATCTTATCTCCTCTTTTCACTGTCTCATGGATACCCGGCAGACTCAGACATCCTTCTTCCATACTTACTTCTTCTCCCCCGACCTCTAGTATGTGGGGATTGATATAAGCTTTATTAAAATCTTTAAATTCAGGATAATCCTCCGAGAGCGGATCTAATGTAATGGTAACAACACGAATTGGCAAACCGATTTGCGGGGCAGCCAATCCTACACCGTCCGCATGCACCATTGTTTCAAACATATTTGCAATCAACTCTTTCAGATTCGGATAATCCGGAGTTATATCCTCTGCCACCTTTCTTAAAACAGGCTGGCCATATACATAAATAGGTAAAATCATATCTGATATTCTACTAAAAAATTAAGTTATTCTTTGTCTAAATTAAAAACGTTTACTTTCCAAATATGTTTGCAGAATAATTGTAGCGCTAATCTCATCTACCAAAGCCTTGTTCTGCCGGTCTTTCTTTTTCAGTCCTGCCTCCAGCATAGTCCGATGCGCAAGAACGGAGGTAAAACGCTCATCCACATACTCCACAGGAAGCTCAGGAAAACGTTTTTTCAGTGAACGGACAAAAGGTTCTATATTTTTCATATTCTCCGAAACTTCATTATTCATTTGCTTAGGCAATCCAATAATAATCCGCTCTACCGGTTCCTTAGCGATGTAATCACCGATAAAATTCAAAAGCTCATGTGTAGGAACTGTCGTCAAGCCATTGGCAATCAGCTGCATGGTGTCGCTGACAGCTATTCCTGTACGTTTTCTTCCGTAATCTATTGCTACTATTCTGCTCATGGGGCACAAAAATACAAAAAAAGACGCTTCCCGTGAAAGGAAACGTCTCTTTTATTATAATATTTCAAATGTATATTATTCTTCAACAATTGCTACACGGCTCAGTTTAGCATCATCATAGAACATATTGCCAACACCACCCTTATAGTCAACCTTCAACTGAGAAGCAGGAACTCCGAATTCGTTAACCATCAAGTCACGAACAGCTTCAGCTCTCTTCTTACTCAACTTCATGTTGTATTCAGCAGAACCTGTACCTTTATCAGCATATCCGGTTATAGTAAATACTTTTCCTGGATTTTCCTTGATACCCTTAGCCATAGCTTCGATATTCATGTACTCTCTCTTGCTGATATTGCTCTTACCGATATTGAATACTACAACAAGGCGTGGAACAAATCCGGCTTCTTTCTTAACGATCACTTCCGGTTTCTTATTACGTGCTTCAACCAAGTCACGCTTCAAAGATTCATTTTCACCCTTCAGTGCGTTTACTCTGTCTCTCATATCGTTCAACTGGCTTTCCGGAACCATCGGAACTGTAGGAACTGCATTCCAACCGCGTTTCTTAAATTTATAAGTAACACCTACAGTCAGTCCTAACATAGCTTCCTTATTCTCACCAGCCAATGTATTTTTCATAAACAGACTACGCATTTCCACGTTGAAGTCCAAAGCAGACGACAAACGGAAACGGTTAATCAAACCTAAATTAAAACCAATATTATCATCTGTCGGTTTTGTCCAAGAATGAACCCATCCTGCACCCACATAAGGGATGAATGAATACAGACGGTCTTCCTTATATCCGCAGAACATATTAGTAAGGTTCAACATAACATCACCATGAAAATTGGCGATATTCCATTTCTGCTTATAATATCCGTTAGACATAACGCCACCTTTTACGTAAGCATCATCTTCAAACAAAGCAGCTCCCTTAGCCTGAAGACCATTATAAGCAATACGCAAACCGATTCCGGGAGTAAACCACTTTCCTACAGCAATATCCAATGCAGGAGCAAGTCGTTTTCCAAAATCCAACTTACTGTCATTATCTCCAAAATACATCTGGGCTCCCAGACCACCGCTAATAAACCAATTAGCTCCAAAGCGGTTTGTCTCTACGCTATAGCTAGTTGCTGCTTTTTCTTTTTCCTGAGCAGGCAGACAAACAGAAACTGCCGCCAATAAAATAAATAATAAACCCTTTTTCATCTCAATTTATTTTAGTAAATAATATATTTCCATCAAAAAGAGAATAAGATGAACTTATTTTCTTAAAAATTACTGCAAATATAGATATTTAATATAATACACGCAAAAAATCACGTAAAAAATCACACCTCCATTCTTTTTTTATAAAACAAAAATAGCCAACGACAAATTTATCATTGGCTATTCTTATTTTTCTGCTGTACCTTTAATATACTAACTTTACATTATCAATCCATAATGTATTTCCCGGAGAACCTATATATGCCCCTCCGTGACTGGATGTAAACTGAAGACACAGATGGGTAGGGACGTCATTCTCATCCCCCCAAGCCACCTCATGAATAGGTACACTTTCGCCTTTACTATTGACCGTGTAACTTTCAGTAACCTGCAGACGCATCATGTGAGCCTTATATTCAGGACGACTTGTAATATCACCATACATAATTTCATAGGAAACATTATTCTTCCAGTCCGTAGAGTGATAATAATAGGTCACCATTGTACCGATACGTTTCGCATACACGTTTCCTTCCGCATCTTCCCAACGTTTCTGCAAAAACAGAATAGCTGCGGGATAATCTTTACCGGGAACATCCGTAATCTTACTGAATCCGGTAGCACGGATACGATTTTCGCGATCCGACATCTTCACCTTGTAGTCGAACTGAAGGGCTACCGGTTTCTTAGTAAACGGAATACCGGTCTGCAGCATCTTCTGTGGATTCTTAGTACCTTTAATAGGTTCATGCACCGATCCGGTAAAAATAGAACCGGCCGCCAGCACCGTGATATTGACCAGTCCCAGCACCTTCACACTTTCCATACGAGTATCCAGCCGCGCACAGTATCCATTCCCTCTTTTTTCGGGGAAAACCGATGTGTTCGTCTTGGTAATTCCGGCTACTTTTGCCATCACGTTTGAAGTACCCCAAGGCGAACCACCCATATTTTTATAAACCTGATCTCCCTTGATTACAGTGGTCGGCCCTATCGCATATACATTCTTTGTATTTCCGCCAATAATGCTCGACTCCTTTATTTGACGGTCTACCCATTGATCCATGTCTCCAAAAGGAAGCATTTCGACTTTATGCTGCGCCATCAAAGACAAGGAAGAAAAAAATGCAACAAAACCTGTCATCAACAGGCGATGAACGATTTTCTGAACCATTACTTTCCTTTCTTTTTTCTTCTTATAAATTATAATCCCATTGTTTTAAAGCAAATCCCCAATTCTCTTCAACCAGACGAATTGTGCGATCATCATATTTATACTTGTTCTTTTTATATCCTTTCTTACCACCCACATACTTTTCTATGTCAGCACGCGCTTCCGTGAATCCCGGAATAGAAAGTGACTTATAAATATTCTCTGTCATTCCCATCGCATCTGCTTCAAAATCTTCAAACTTCACCTCCATCAGATTACCTTCGGGGATAAACTGTTTGTCCGATTCATACTTATGATAAAGTTTTGCATAGATAGAAAGGATATTTTCCTCCAATTGTTCATTGCTGATATCCTGCAACTTCAACGGTTGAATCGTATTTGTAAAGAAACTGCGTGTAGATTCAAATACCGTATACGGGTTACGCATCAAGTAAATAAACTTAGCGTTCGGGAACATCTTTACCAATTCCTTCACCCGGCCGGTGTGCGGAGGATTCTTGCTAAGGAACTGAGTACCATGCGTATTCCACAAAGAAATCTTAATCAGTTTCGTAAATACCTCTTCAAATACTTTCAACTCCGCGTCTGTAATATCATCAAACAACAGATACTTGTCTGCATATTCCTGTTGACATTTCGGCAAGAACCAAAAATTATAATAAGTATAAGGCATCATATTCGACAATGCAAATTCCTCTTCCTGCGGAAGATCCACGGCCAGTTCCATATTGTCGGTCGGACGTTTATCCGGCATCAGCCAACTCATATTCTTTTTAAAGAAAGGCTGCCCCCACATCATCAAATGAGGAAACACAGTCTGATACGTTGTATTATACCCAAAATGCTTGTCGCAAGAGAACACATTATGAACAAAAGTAGTTCCGCTTCTCCAATGTCCCAGAATAAATACCGGATCATGTTCCAATGGCTGGTTGGCCAATAGCTTTTCATACCGGCTATTCTGCAATCCGGCTAATGGAGAGAGTAAACGGCACACCGCCTTTGTCAACCGGTATTTTCCCTTGTAAGCCGCATCTATTTCACGACCGACAGTGATAGCCTTAAACGTTTTCCAGTCTGCACCTACCAGCGTATTAATCGGAAGTTTATTAAATTCGAGTAATCCCATACTTTTCTTACTTTATTATTTTCACAGCAAAACCCTGACGTTCCAATTCCTTTGCTGCTTTTTCTACAGCCTCATAATGTTCCGGAGCAATTCCCAACTTCGGTAAGTCCAAAACAGGAATATCATCCGTATTGCTCATATCCTTCACCTCAACCCGATCGATAATCATACCGACAGCCGAAGTATTATTCGTAATAGGATCAATCAAGATAAATGAACCGCATGACTTATTCTTCTTATACGGATCAAAGAAAAGTTCTTTGGCAGTAGTCAGCACCACACGTGCAATCTGATTGAGCTGCAATGGCAAACTATCTGCCGTCAATTGCCCATTATCAACAGAAAGGTGTTCCATTGTGTTTACATCCACCTTATATTTAATCGCATCAATACGGGTGCGGCTCAGATTAGTCGTTTGCTTGATAAAGAAAGATTTATTGATATCCATCGGTTCCTCGTCCATCCACACCATCATTGCTTCAAAATTACGGTCGATAATAGGCAAGTTATCCGGATGCACCAGCATTTCACCACGAGACACATCAATCTCATCTTCCAAAGTCAACGTAACAGATTGCGGTGGAAACGCATAATCCAACTCCCCGTCATAAGTTACGATACTTTTTACCTTAGACGTTTTTCCCGAAGGAAGTGCCATCACCGTATCTCCCTTACGGACAATACCGGATGCGACCTTACCGCAGAAACCTCTAAAGTCCAGATTCGGGCGAAGTACATATTGAACCGGGAAACGGAAATCAGACAGATTATGGTCATTATCGATATGAACGGTTTCCAGAAAATCCAACAAAGAGATTCCTTTATACCACGGAGTACGTTCCGATTTATCCACTACATTATCTCCATCCAAAGCGGAAAGAGGAATACAGTTCACATCGGGAATTCCCAACGGAGCAACGAATTTCTTGTATTCGGCAACAATCTCGTTGAACCGTTCTTCCGAGAAATCCACCAAGTCCATCTTGTTTACGGCCAGTACGACATGCTTGATACCCAACAGAGATACCAGGAAAGTATGGCGGCGTGTCTGTGTAATCACTCCCATACGGGCGTCTACCAGAATAATCGCTAAGTTAGCCGTAGATCCGCCGGTGATCATATTACGAGTATACTGCTCATGTCCCGGAGTATCCGCAATAATAAACTTACGGCCGTTGGTAGAAAAATAACGATAAGCCACATCAATCGTAATACCCTGTTCCCGTTCGGCTTTCAAACCATCGAGCAACAATGCGTAGTCTATATGTTCACCCGCATTTCCCACACGTTTGCTATCACGCTCCAACGCATCCAACTGGTCTTCGTACAATTTCTTACTGTCAAACAACAAACGTCCGATCAGCGTTGATTTCCCATCATCAACCGAACCGGCGGTCAACAGTCTCAGCAAGTCTTTCTGCTCATCCTTATCCAGAAAAGCCTTTATATCTAATTTATTATCTGCCATCACTTGTTACAATTAAAAGTATCCTTCACGTTTCTTCTGCTCCATACTCGCATCCTGGTCGAAGTCAATCACGCGAGTTGTCCGTTCACTCTTAGTAGTAGTCATCATTTCTTCCACAATCTCCTCGATTGTGGAAGCGCCGCTTTCTACAGCACCCGTCAATGGCCAACAACCCAGCGTACGGAAACGGACCATCTTCATTTCAATCTGGTCACGGTATTTTTCCGGCAAGCGGTCGTCATCCGCCATAATCAGATTACCATCCATTTGTACTACCGGACGTTCCTTTGCATAATACAACGGGACAATCGGAATATTCTCCAGCCGAATGTACTGCCAGATATCCAACTCTGTCCAGTTACTCAACGGGAATACGCGAATACTCTCCCCCTTGTGTACACGGGCATTATAAATATCCCACAATTCAGGGCGCTGGTTTTTCGGATCCCACTGATGGAACTTATCCCGGAAAGAGAAAATACGTTCTTTCGCACGTGATTTTTCTTCATCACGACGGGCTCCCCCGAACGCTGCATCAAACTTATACTTATCCAGAGCACGAAGCAATGCCTGTGTCTTCATCAGGTCAGTGTGCACTTTGCTTCCATGCGTAAAAGGTCCCACCCCTGCATTGAAAGCTTCCATATTACTTTCTACAATCAGATTCCATCCATATTTCTTAGCATATTCGTCACGGAACTGAATCATCTCCTTGAACTTCCATTTCGAATCGATATGCATCAAAGGGAATGGCACTTTACCCGGATAAAACGCTTTTTCCGCCAAACGCACCATCACCGAAGAATCCTTTCCGATACTGTAAAGCATCACCGGATTCTCAAATTCCGCCGCCACCTCGCGGATGATATGAATAGACTCTGCTTCGAGCTCTTTCAAGTGACTTAATTTATATTCTTCCATTTATTTTAAAAGTTATGAATTACGAATTATGAATTTGCCGACAACCGCATACCAATTCTTCATTCCCAATTCTTCATTCTTCATTTCACATTCTTCACTTTAGGTAAAATCAGCTCCAGCAAACGATTCACAGATTCTTCCAGACTTAGTTTAGAAGTATCCAACGACAAAGCCGGATGTTCCGGTATCTCAAAAGGCGCGGAGATTCCCGTAAAATTCTTTATTTCTCCTTTGCGGGCTTTCGCATACAACCCCTTTACATCGCGTTTCTCACACTCCTCCAACGGGGTACTTACGAAAATCTCCAGAAAATCATCCTTTCCGATTATATTCGCCGCCATTTCGCGAATATCATTATTCGGACTGATAAAAGCAGCAATTGTTATAATGCCGCTGTCCAAAAACAACTTTGACACTTCGGCTATACGGCGAATGTTCTCCACCCGGTCGGTTTCCGAAAAGCCCAAATTATTATTAATTCCGCTACGGATATTATCCCCGTCCAGAATACGGCAAAGCAGTCCACGCTTATGCAGTTCGCGTTCCAATGCAATGGCAACTGTACTTTTCCCCGACCCGCTCAGTCCGGTAAACCATATCATGACACTATGCTGTCCCAAAAGCTCTTCTTTATCTTGCCGTGTCATCATGCGGTCAAAGATAGGATATATATGATTCTTTTCTTCCATCTATAAATTAGTTTTATTAAAAGTTCCAGATCATCGGGATCAGAATAACAGAAATTAAGAAGGTTATAATATTTAGCGGTAATCCGATACGCACAAAATCCATAAACTTATAGTTACCGATACCTTGCACAATCAGATTCGTCTGATAACCAATCGGTGTAGAGAAACTGGCAGATGCAGCCATACAAATTACCACAAAGAAAGGTGTCGGGCTGACTCCCATCTGTGCAGAGATCGACAGTGCCAAAGGAAACGCCAAAGCCGCCGCTGCATTATTGGTTATCAACTCCGTAAACAGATTTGTGATAATAAATAGCATTGCAAGCAACACGTGCGGACCGTAATCATCACTTAACCCAATGATGAACTTAGCAACGCAATCCGCCACTCCCGAATTTACCATCGCCTTACTGATCGCAAAAGCACAAGCAATCGTAATCAGGATATCCCATGAAATGTATTTAGTATATTTGCGGGCAGGGAACAGATTCGTCCATGCCATAATAATAGTAGTAATAGAGACAAAGAAGAACATATCCAGTTTGATATCCGGAAACATTTCCCTCACAATAGGAAGTTCACCCACTGTTGCACCTACAATCATCAACACCAAAAGAAACAAAGCAAACCAACGTTTTTTCTTTCCGGCAGTATCAGGGTCACTTCCATTTGTCAACAGCACGAATACGGAAGATTCTCCCCATGTCGGAATAAACGTATCATCAGCCATCACCACCAGAGTATCTCCTTCATGAAGCACTATATCTTCCAGATTCGTAACAAAACGTTGTCCGTTACGTGTCTTTATCTCCTTCACTTCCGCCCCATAATGGCGTTGGAAATTAAAATCCTTCAGTTTCTTATTAATACCGGGAAAACGCGCACCCAATACAGCCTCTACCCGGTGCAGCTTCTCCCCTTCCTCTACTTCTTCATCCGGTACCGCCGTATCCGGGCGTGCATCCGGCAACAGACGCTTCGAGAAAACAAACAGATAAATAATACCGGCAATGGCTATAAAAATTCCTACTTTTCCAAGTTCAAACATCGAGAAGCCTTCGAATCCGGCATCCAATATCATACCATGCACCACCAGATTAGTAGAGGTACCGATCAGCGTACAAATACCACCCAGAATAGTGACATAAGAAAGAGGTATCAAGAATTTTGTAGCAGGAAGCTTCACCGAATTGGCCCAATGCTTGATAATAGGAGCAAAGATAACAACGACAGGAGTATTATTCAAGAAAGCGGAGATGAACGCCACCGAAGGTAAAAGACGCAGCTGTGCCTTAAACACCGTTGTCTTCCCCTGAGGCAACAGCTTCTTTATCACCTGTCCCAGCGTACCCGACTGTCGGATCCCTTCACTCACCAGAAATAGCAAAGCAACGGTTATCATACCTTTGTTGCTAAAGCCTTCAAGCATCTCTTTGGGAGTCAGAATACCGGCACACAAAAATAATACCACTACTGAAAAAAGTATCATACCCGGACGCATCTTATCTGCAACCAAGGCAGCTACCATTCCTAATAGGGCCAATAGTACAAATACAATTTCAAATGTCATATAAACATCAATTAGTGTTCTCTCTTGGGCTCAACAATAAACCAAGGATTCAATAAGTCCTCCTTATTATATCGTAACGGCTCATCCTTTCCGGCTTGATACACTTCCATTCCGGCAGCACGTGCAATCGCATGTCCGGCAGCCGTATCCCACTCCATAGTCGGAGCAAAGCGCGGATACACGTCAGCCTCTCCTTCCGCCACCAGACAGATCTTCATAGAACTTCCACGCGATATCAACTCAATGCCACCGCGTTTCTTCTTCCTCAGGTCTGCAATATATTCTTCCGTTTCAGGCGACAGGTGCGAACGGGAAGCAACGACTATGAAATGATCACGAGGATCATCCAACGGCAATCGTTCCGAATCTTCTATCATCTGTTTCAATGTCACCGTATCATCTTCCAGACCGACAAGACCGGAACACTTATATGCTCCCACACCCTCAACCGCAAAATAAAGTATTCTCTTTACAGGCACATAAATAACCCCTATCACAGGCACTGAGTCCTGCACCAAAGCAATATTCACTGTAAATTCCCCATTACGCTTGATAAATTCCTTTGTACCATCCAAAGGATCCACAATCCATAAAGTATCCCATTTACGGCGGACCTCATAATCCAGATGTTTCCCTTCTTCACTAAGGATCGGGAAAGGAGTCTTGCTCAAAACGGCAACAATTGCTTCATGTGCTTTTCTGTCCGCTATTGTCAGTGGAGAATTATCAGCCTTTCTTTCTATTTCAAAATCCGATGCCGGATCCTCATAAATAGACAGTATTTCTTCACTTGCTTTCAATGCCGCATCAATAGCAGCCATTACATATTTTTGTTCCATTTAATTCTTTTATTAAAACCTCATTTCCATCAAGGCTGTGAATTCTCCAAATTAAGAATTGACAAAAGTAAAAACTTTCTTTGCTATAAAAGTTTCCCCATTGACATTTATAACTTCTTTTAGTAGAAAGATAAAAATATCTAAATAGATATTCAACCCTTTCTCAATAAAAAAGCAGTAACTTCCCAGTTACCGCCTTCTTATTTGGAAACAACATTTGTTCTTTCCAAGTATATATTACCAAAAAGAAATCAATAAACACGATACAGCAACCAGGCTCCCTGGAAGTCCGAACGGTTCGGATACTTGGCTTTAAAAGCATCACGGGCTTCAGCTGCTGCAGCTTTGTCGGCAAATGAACTTACGATAACACGATACATTGCCTTATCTGCATTGAATGCGATAGTTGACTGATAACCTTGTGCATCCAACCAATCTTTCAGACCTTCCGCATTTGCTTTAACGCCAAAACTACCTGCCACTACACTATAATCTTTCAATCCCTCATTGCCGGAAACCACTGTAACTTTTTCCTGGCGAACGCCGGATGTATCTGCCACCTTAGGTGTTGTCACAGGAGCTGCCACTACCGGAGTCACTTCTACCGGAGCTTCCACCTGCGGTTCCGCCAGTTCCTGCTGTTTTGCTTTCTCGTAAGCTTTCTTATAGGCGCTTTCGCTGGATTTACAAGATGCAAAAGCCAGCACCAAGCATACTCCCATTCCCAATACGACTAATTTTTTCATAATCCTATACTCTTGTTTTAATTAATAATTCTATATCCTTGTCCATCTACATTTAGTTTCGGGCAACAAAATAATAGAAATTTTATCATCCGGCAAAGAAATCCGGCAAAAAAACCTCTATTCCGTCTTTTTCTTGTACGAAATAGTACCCGTAGCCTGATAAGTAGGCATTAAAAGTACCTCCGCAATCTGAATATGCTCGGGAGCCGATGCGGCAAAATAGACAGTCTCGGCAATATCATCTCCCGTCAACGGACGAATCCCTTTGTAAAAATTATCAGCAGCCTCTTTATCTCCACGATAACGTACTACCGTAAAATTTGTTTCCACCATACCCGGCTTAATATTCGTTACTCTCAATGGTGTATCCACCAAGTCAATCCGCAAACCGTCCGACAGAGCTTTTACAGCAGCTTTAGTCGCACAATACACGCTTCCTCCGGGATAAGCGGCATCACCGGCAATGGAACCGATATTGATAACATGTCCGCGTCCGCGTTCCACCATACCGGGTACTACCATGCGTGTCATAGCCAGCAACCCTCTTATATTCGTATCGATCATGATGTCCCACTCATCCAGACTCCCCTCAAACTCCTTATCCACGCCAATCACCAGTCCGGCATTGTTGACCAGCACATCAATCGCTTTCCATTCTTCGGGCAAAGATTCCAAAGCTGCGGCAGCCTGCTTCCGGTCACGTACATCAAAAGGAAGTATATATACCCGCACACCATACATCTTTTCCAATTCAGCCTTCAGTTCCTCCAACTTCGACACGGTGCGTGCATTCAGAATCAAATTCCATCCCTCTTTTGCAAACTTACGGGCACAACCTTCACCAATTCCGCTACTGGCACCGGTAATAAAAACAATTTTAGCTTCCATTATGTTTCGATTTACAATATTAGTTGGCAAAAGTACGCCTTAAGTTATATTGGTTAGTCTCGAAAGTCAGTTAAATAAGATTAAACCGAAGAAGAAAAAAATAAATATAAAACTGAGCACTTTTTTTTCGTTTTCATGAACAACCTTTCAATAAAAATGTTATATTTGTTGTATCATAATCATTTTAAACATTACAAATTATGAAAGGATTGAATGTATTAGCAGCTTTTCTGGGTGGTGCAGCCGTAGGCGCAGCCCTTGGTATTTTATTTGCTCCTGAGAAGGGAGAAGATACTCGTCATAAAATTGCAGAGATTCTCCGTAAGAAAGGTATCAAGCTCAACCGTAATGAGATGGAAAATCTTGTTGACGAGATTGCAGCTGAGATGAAAGGAGAAATAGCAGAGTAAATGAGTAACAACAGACTAAAACAGAGCGACCATGTTTGCAGACGATAAAAGTATTGAGAATTTCCAGCAGTTATTTTTCGAGTTCAAGAAATATTTAGAACTTCAGAAAGAATACACCAAATTAGAATTAACGGAAAAGTTAACCATACTATTCTCAACGTTAATCATGATATTAGTACTTATTATCTTAGGCATGGTAGCCCTGTTTTACCTGCTTTTTGCATTGGCTTACATATTAGAGCCATTGGTCGGTGGTCTCATGGCTAGTTTTGCCATTATTGCCGGTATCAACATCGTCCTTATCTTCCTAGTTATTATTTTCCGCAAGCAGCTCATCATCTCTCCGATGGTGAACTTCCTCGCTAATTTATTTTTAACCGATTCAAATAAATAAATTATGAGTGCACAAACACCACCACAGAAAATTACTTTAGAAGAAATCGCAGAACGTAAAAAGAAACTTCTAAATGAGATTCATGCTCAAAAGAAAGCCATGACTGCCACAACACGCGAGATATTCGCTCCGCTAGCTCCGGCTACCAACAAAGCGGATGCCATTATGCGTTCGTTCAATACAGGCATGGCGATATTCGATGGGGTGGTAATGGGAATCAAGATTATGAGGAAGATACGTGCATACTTCAGGAATATGAGATAAAAGGTATTACTCTTCCACTATCCATTTTTCTATATTTCTTGTTTGCGAACTAAAGTTTACCCCCACTTTAAAAAGCTTACGATTATCCGCTTCAAAAGGAAGTGAATAATGTTTCTCGTTAATCTGCCTCAAGGCTTCTTCTGCCGTACCGTTCAACTTAAATTCCATGACATATATGAATTTGTCCGTCTGCAACACAAGGTCAATGCGTCCTTCGCTCGTATGATATTCCACTTTGGTATAGAAGCCAACGAGTTTGAAAACGATAAAAAGCACATTTTCGTAATGCAACTCCTGCTCGCGAATCACGTCATAGCCTGTATCTGCAAAGAAACTTTGCAGACGTCGGAAGAAAGAGTCATAATCACCAGATTCCACTTCACGGACAAACTTCTGAATTTCAAACGGAGACTCTACCTTATTCACGTTCGCATAATAAGGAAGCAGGAAACGAACAAACCCCTCTTCCACTTCACGATTCGGAAAACCTAAACGATATATGCTAAAACGTTCGTCATACCCCTTAATGGTGAGATATCCGCTCTGGTAAATCACCGGAATGGGATTACTAGATTCCGAGTCGATACTGTTCAACACCTGTTCATCTGTTTCCTCATGAGCCATCCGTTCCAAATCATAGTGATGCTTCTTCAACAAGTTCACCAGATAAGTGGGTGTCCCCGTCTCAAACCAGTAGCTGCCGAACTTCATCTTATCAAACGTGTTCAACAGACTGAAAGGGTTATAGATTCCGATGGTATGTTCCACAAAGTGGTAACCATCATAACACTCTTTCAATTCTGCGCACACCTGCTCATAACTCATCTTCTGCTTTTCTGCCAACTGATGCAATTCCTCCTCCAGATTGTCATGTATTTCTTTCTCCGTGATACCGCAAATATCCACAAAGCGTTCATCCATTGAAATATCCTTCAAATTATTCAAGTCACTGAATATGCTCACCTTGCCAAATTTTGTCACCCCAGTCAGCAACGCAAACTTGATGCAGCCGTCCATCGTCTTCAAAGCCCCGTAGAAAGGCTTCAATGTATCCCGGAATTGCTTCTGTAAGTCCTCATTGCCAATTGCCTGCAACATCGGCTTATCATATTCATCCACCAGAATAACCACCCGTTGTCCGGTCTTTTCATAAGCGCGTTCTATAATACCGGCAAAGCGTAGGGAGAACGAACGTTCCGATGGTTCGGCACCATAAAGTTTTTCCCAAGCAGTCAACGATTTATCCAAAATATTATCCAGACTCTCCGGAACATCATACTTCTCGATATTAAGGTCAAGATGCAAAATTGGATGTTCTATCCAATCTTTTTCGAGCTTCTCCACCATCAGTCCAGCAAATAGTTCCTTCTTCCCTTGAAAATATGCTTCCAGGGTAGAGATCAGCAGACTCTTTCCAAAACGGCGCGGACGACTCAAGAAGTAATAACTCCCGGTCTTTACCATCTGATACATCAAGGCCGTTTTATCAACATAGAAATAACCGTCTTGACGGATTTTCTCGAAGTTCTGGATACCAATAGGATATATTTTATTGCTCATACATACTACAACCTTTTAATTATGGTGCATACAAATATACTGCTTTCATTCTATAACACAAAACTAGCAGTGAATTTAATTCTATGATAAAAAAACTTTGGAGGTGAATTATATTCAGATGCAGAAGGTACGGACATATTTCAAGAATTTGAGATAAAATAAGGAACCTTACTATACCCTACTTAAAAGTCAACAAATCCTCCATTTTAGAAATAAACATTACAGTCTTATCAATAAGCGGAAGAATTTCTTCTTCTGCACTTAACATAAATCAATCCCCTCTCGTTCTACATTCTTGTAAAATGGTGAAAAGCTCCTTTCCATCCAGTCCTTAAAAGTATAAAGGATGGGATGAATTTGTACGTCAATAGTCCATCCAAGTTCAAAAAAAGGATAAGAAATATAATCATGGTCATCTAATTCAACTTTATCTTTATTCAGTAAAATAAGAATATCCCAATCCGAATCCTCCCTAGCATCTCCACGAGCTTGTGATCCGAATAAAATAACTTTAGCGCCAGATGGTATTGTCTTAGCTATTGTTTCTTTGATCAATCGTAATATTTCCTCTTTTTGCATATTAAAATACAATTAATAGCATCTTCACTACAAAGATAGTAAGTAAACCTGAAAACACACAGCCTAAACCACAATTATTTTCTTCTGAATGAAGAAATCATCTAAACATCGTACTCTAAAGCAATATATCAAAAAGGATTTATTTCTATAATTTTAAAAACAATGTTTTAACTCTGCTATAAATTTTTGCTGCGACTGAAATCCCAACTCTATTAATAAAAAATCAATTACCGAATCAATGCGTTCCTCTGCTTTAGGAGATATAATGAGATTATACTGACTCATTTCTCATACTTATTCATAAAAGAAGAAATACTACGACATTCTCCCCTCTTATACTGTTCTAATCCAATACGGATATCTTCTTTCACATAATCAGGTGTCTCTTTTGTATAGGACATACTAGAATAATAAGCACCCGCCTGTTCTTTAGCTGTTTTTTGTACAGGCTTCCTCTTTTTTCTATGTGAATAATCCTCTGTCATTTGTTCCTTTATTTTTTGCAAAGTTATCTCTTTATTCTAAAAATCAATCCATTTTCCTCTTTTTGTTTCTATAAATTTTAAATAGGAATAAAAATAGTCGGCATACCATAAGTTTCGTGAAAAGCACGTACAAAGTGGTCGCTACCTGCTTTTGAAGCCGAGTAGGGTGAGTTTGGGTTATACTTTGTTGCCTCTTTGAAAAACTCATCACCATATACTTCGTGTGCTGCTATAGAACGTCCTCCAACAGGACAATAGATTTCAGGACTTTATTAAAACGTTGGATTTCCTGTATAATATTATTTCTATATTTAATCAATGATTGCTATCTTCTCCTTTAAAATATTCCACAAGAACAGAGAATTGCCAATTATATACCTCCGCCACATACGTTTCGGTTCTTTCAACAAACGATATGCCCACTCCAGTCCATGTTCCTGCCACCATATCGGCGCACGCTCCACCGTACCGGCAAAAAAATCAAACACAGCCCCAATCGTACCCACATGACAATGAATATCAAGTTCATCCCAATGAGTATAAACCCACTTCTCCTGTTTTGGAGCAGTCATCCCAATCCATAGAAGATCCGGATCATACTGATTGATAGCCGCAATAATGGCCTCATTATCTTCTTTCGTAAATTCAGATTTATATGGCGGTGAATAAGTCTCTACCCTGATGCCCGGATAGTCTGTTGCCACACGTATTCTTATCATAGAAAGCACATTTTCAGAACTCCCCATGAAGAAACACTTACCACCTTTCTTGTTCAATTTGTCCATCTCATAAAAAAACAGATCCCACCCGGCAATACGCTCTTTGGGTTGCGATTTAGCTTTCAGCCATCCACAAGCTTTCACAATACTTATACCATCTGGAATCAGTGCATCCCCCTTCATGAGCGCATCAGCAAACAAAGAATCCTTTTGAGCGGTATTAAATGAATGAGCATTTACAGTATTAATCAGCACCTTACCTTCTGGAAGCTGCTGTAACTCATCCATACTTTCCACAATAGAAAGCATTTTCAATTTTAGCATTATCGTAAAATGATTGGTTGTTTATAAACAACGATTTAACACGTCTACCATATTATTCTCAAACCGAGACAAGGTAAATTCTCTCTCGAATCTTTCTTTTCCCGCCTCTCCCATTCTTCGGCAAATCTCCGGATGCTCCATCAAGAAAGCGATCTTATCCGCCAGCGCTTTGGCATTTCGCTTCTCCACTACAAATCCGGTCACATCATTTTCTATCACATCCGAGATCCCCCCCTCATCACTGGCAATACATGCTACTCCTTGCTGCATAGCTTCCAGCAAGACTAATGGAAAGCATTCATTATGATAAAATGTAGGAAATACAAAAATATCCGCTTTCTTCCAAAACACACTCTTATCATCGCCATATTTCGCGCCATGAGCAAAGACTTTTCCCTTCAAATCTTTCGTTAAGACATACTGATTAAAGCTATCTTCAGTAATATCACTCCATTTCCCGACACAATGACATTCAAAGTTACAATTCTGTTGTTCTAACAGTTTACAGGCATCCATCAACACCCACACTCCTTTTTCCGCCATCATGTTAGAAAGGAAAAATATATTAAACGTCTTTTCCATCTTCTTATAAATCAGGAATACCGTTGGGACAGATATAGACATTTTTCCTGTCCACAAATTTCTCTATATCTACATATAGAGACTCTGCCAACAGTATAACTTTCAAATTCCTAAAAAATATCCTATAAAGGAAACTGAACGGAAAATCATCCTTTCGTTCTGCCACCCCTTTATTATGGAAATGTACCACCACTTTGCAACCGAATATCTTCAGCATCTGTACCACAATAAAATCTTTACAGAAAGCACCACCATTAGAATTAGGTGTCACATAAACTAATGATGGTTTCAGCTGTTTCACTTCTCTACGAACGGTATTTAGCAACTTCACAAAATGTTTTAGCTTTCTAATACCTACTTTACCAATATCATTAATATTTTTCGCAGTAGTAAGATTGATATAATGACATTCAAAAGCCTCATTAATGACTTTGCTGTCATGGATATATTGCCCCATCATCGCTGCTCCATGCACTGGTGGTGGCAGATGAAGAATAAAAAGAATTGTCGGTTTCATTATCTTCGATGATATTCTCTATATTTCAAAAATTTGGCAAGTATCCACCATGTAAAAGAAGTATATTTTGCTATATTCATCAAACGTCCAATAGGGTCTTTCTTAAAACACGTTCCATATTTTAAAGCTTCATTTCTACTCAAAGGAAGGCGACCGGAAAGCAATTGACAATAAATCAAATTACGTGCTATCCGTCCGCGAGCCTTTAGATAACCAATAGGCAATTCCATAGGCAATCTTTTAATGATGCGCTTCTCCCATTCACCAATACTTGGAGCATTGTTCCACCGAATTATCATTTTGTTCAACCACCCCTGTGAACGAGTAACATCACCACCATCGCTTACGAAAAGAATTTCAGGAATAAATCCCCAATGCCCATAAGTAGAAACCAAAGCCCAAAATTCCAAGTCTTCAGTAATACGTAACTCTTCACGCTGTCCACCTATAATGCGTAAAATATCCGTTCGAATGATGACACTGCCTGTACAAACATGCATATTATCAGCCCAAAACGAAAAGAAATCATCCAAAATAAAAGGCTCTTTATATTTTTCATTACATACGGGCGCAATAGAAGAACCGGAAACGGTCAAATGACGCTGCGCTACGTTAACAGCTATACAATCAAGGTGTTCATCTAAAAAAGAGACTGTTTTTTCAATAAAACCTTGCTCCCAATAATCATCAGCATCAAGGTATGCACAATATCTACCATGCGCAAGTTTTACACCCTTATTTCGAGCCACTGCCGGTCCCGCATTTTGTTGTTGAAACAATATTATATTCGATTCCTTTCTAGCTTTTATCGTTTCCACAGAATTGTCTATGCTACCATCATCTACCAATATCACTTCGTAGGAGTATATTGTCTCTTGCCTAAAAATAGAGTCAAGACATCTCTCTAGTAATGGGATAGCATTGTAAACGGGAATAATAATAGACATATCAATATTCTTATCCATTATATTTTATTTAAGTATTTATCCACCATTTGGCATATAAGTGAATATTAGTATCTTTCAAGCCTATTTTACAATAAAAAAGACTAATCATTAGAAACTAAAATCATATCTAACAACTACAGTGTAAATCAATATCATTAAGAAACCGTTTGATTTTTATAGGATTTCTTTTTTTGTTAATCTATTCTGCTGAATAGATTTTTAGCATACTATTTATTCATTCTAATAAATAAACTTTTTATCCAAATATCTGGCATAGCTAATACTGAAGCCCACTTAAAGCCTATAGAAGAATAACACTTTCTAAATAAATATGTACGCCATGAATAAGCAATATGACCTCGTAAAGGTTGATTATGGGCATAAGCCATATCTATGGTCTCTTCATTATATTCTATCGAACGACAAGAAGTAAGTAGCATTTTCCCTTTAATGGTATTCGTTAAACAGAGAGAAATGCCTTTGTTTTCATTTTTATATCCCCAAAAATCTCCCAAAGACAAATCGCCCACACGACATTTTTGTGTATACCTACAAGAATAACAACTCTCACGTAATATTACTCCCTTCAAAAAACCTTTGAGATATAAATCCTTATATTGTGGACGAATTATCTGCATTCCATTTGTCCGATAAGATATTTGGTAACAATTATTATCTCTAAACTTTATGTTGGTAAGATCATCCACTTGTAAGTTGTCTTTCAATAGCTTTACAGAAGGCGTACCGTGACATAGAATATCAATCAGATAAAGTTGTTCTGCATATTTAGAGAAATGAACTTTTATACCAGCCACTTGGCAAGGTGTTCCAATAAACATCACATTCAATCCACTACACAAGTCATTTTTCATTTGTTCATAGACTTCAGACATGGCACTCTGAACATATTTTGAGCCACAAATCATCACTAAGTCCTCTATATCCACACAGCGAATATGCTTAAAATCAAAAGGCGGTATAAAAGCACTACCATACACCACACCACCTTGTTCCACGAAAAATCTCGACAAAGCAGTAGCTAAGCCTCCCGATGTACAGTTTTTTCGTGTCTTCTCATCCTTACACCATCCAGCAAATGTATGTTTCGGCATTTCTAATGGCTGTTTTACAATCTCTGGGCATACCTTTGTGCAAGCAGAACAATCCACGCAAACATCTTCATCTATCTGTGGATAAATAAAACCTAGTATATCCGTAACCAAACTTATACATTTTTTAGGGCAAACAGAAACACAAGACATACACCCACAACAAGCAGTAACCCCATTTATATTCATAATAATTTATCAAGATATTGAGTTGATTTTTCAATTTCCCTTAGACGTATTTTATTTATATATTCGTAATCAAATTGCTTCATAAGAGCTGCTTTTGCTTGCATTGGTGTTTCTATCAGACAATCATCTAATTCAAATAGATGCAATAAACTCTCCATCCGCGAATTCACCTTATGTCGATGACGATTAAACACAAACACTGGTTTTTGGAATATGATACTGAATGCAGTACCATGAAAAGAATTCGAAACAAAAGCATTACAATGGTAAATCATCGTCACGAAATCAACAGGTCCTACATTAGTAAAATTTTTATCTGCATAACGCAAAGGATAAGTATCTACAATTGCATAAATTTTCAATCCTAACTTCTTTGCATATTCCCGCGCAAAGACCTTCAGCTCATTGTTTCCTTCGAAATCGTAAATCAACAAATAACGTTCCTGCCCCACCATTGGTTTCATCAGACACTTCCACTCTTCCAAGGAAAGCAAAAACACAGGATCAAGTACCCAATCCCCTACTATACCCATCTTCTTCAAGATATCAAGCCCATGATATTCCCGAACAGCAACACCACAAAATGTCATCAAAGAAACCTTAATACGCTCCATCTCATCATTTGGAATATTCAGATACGAGAAACTTGCAGCATATGAAGCTTTGCGTCCTTCCTTCACAAAGTCAAGATAAAAACTTCGATCGCGTCCTGTCTCGTAAAACACATTCCAAATCTGATCACTTCCCACAATATAGAGATCAGCCTGTGGTGGGTTTTCACACAATTCTTCATAGGTGTAATATACCTGTTGTGTTTCTCTCAATACATAATGATTAAAATAATCAAACTGACGCTTGCGGGAAAGGGTCGTCTGTCGCTGCATCCACTTTGCTATACGATACATAAAGCGAGTTAGGGTATAGCGACTCATCCTAGACTCCGGATTCACCCAGTAATAGTCGTATTTATGTGTCAGATATTTTGGTTGAAAGTTTATTATTTCTACATCATGCCCTCTTTGAGTTAAATAAGCTTGCAAGGCATACGCTTGCAATGATGCTCCATAGTTATAGACATCATAGGTTGTTAGTGTTTTTATTTTCATAACTTAGGCTACTATATCCACATTTTACACATCTATGCTTTCGGACAAAAATTTAATATTGCTTGATACTCTCTTTGAGCGCAATTTTCTGTATTGAAAATTTCCTCCAATCGTCTTGATGCCATCCCCATCATCTTTAAATCCTGATGATGAAAATACTCTAAAGCCTCTATTATAGAGTCTTCTTTATAAGAATCAAACGTGCACCCATTTTCATCTCTATGCACCAACTCCGGATAACACCCATTGTATATGGATGTAGCCACAGGCAAACCACATGACATTGCTTCTGGTATAACAAGACTCCAATTGTCTTCCAATGTGGGCAAAATGAACACATCTGATATTGCATAATAACGAAAGACATCAGCATATGGTATCTTTCCTAATAGATGAACCGATTTCATATCTCCAAATTCTTTCTTGATCTTTTCAAAAAGAGGACCGGCACCAATCATTATTAATGCGTCATCCGGATTCCTTTCAATATGCTTCCTCCAAGCATTTAATAAATATTCAGCACCTTTGCGTTCTACCAACTGCCCAGAAAACAAATACACAAGAGATCCATTGCTAAATGTAGCTTTCAGTTCATTTTTCTCCTTCCTTTGCATAGATGATATTCTAGCATTAAGCTGAGTCCCATCGGCACTCATACCTGTTACAAATATTTTTTTCTCACTAATTCCCAGCGATAGCAGATAAAGTTTTGTTTCACTACCATTTACTAAATATCCAGACACAAATAGATCAGTAAGCTTACGATACATTTTTTTCAAACAACCAGTGTTTCGTTCAGTATACCTTGTGCGTTCGTAACCCATTAATAAAGGAATTTTATACATTAGAGAATACAAAATCAGTAAAGGTGTCCATTGATAAAATCCTTCTGTTATCAATACATCAGGTTTAACAAGTCTCACAGCCTTTAGCAGACCGCGAGTAAACGGTATGCGCTTTCCTTTTTCACCATTATATTTTTTAAACGACATCTCGTAGGTATTGAAAAGATACTCTTTATTAAAAGGTAGAGCATTATCACCTAACACCTCTGGAATCTGTTTCAATAAATGTTCACCATTCCGCAATTTATAACGAATGGTAGAATACATAACATAAAATTCACCATGAAACATATCCTTCAGGCATCTGTAAAATGGTAAACGATAGTCAAGAAAAATTGGGTTACAATATAATATTTTCATTTTTTTAAATTACATATATCACGCCATGACCTTGGAAAGCATAAATGCTTCGTTATGTCATACCGATTTATTATTAATGTTATTACTAAAGATATTATAAGACTTACAACAAAACTGATCAACCCGTTCACTAAATTTTCCGGGAATATCAAACAATATAAATTCACAAAAAAAACATGAAACATGTATATACCTAACGAATTTTCACCCAACAAACACAGCCATTTACAATTCAAACATGGCGCAATACAAAGCACTGATAAAAAGAATGATATAGGAAACATATGTTCTGTATAGGGTATACTCATATCAACCCAATAACCTACTGTGAGAAATATAAAAATCAATAGTCCGACATATTTTATAGTATAAGAATATTTATTAAGATGAAACGTTATTACGCCATAAGCAAAAAAACCTAAAGCCAAACCAATTCCAAAAGGAATAGTTGTTTTTAAGACATAATAATCTGCCCATGTCATCGTCCATGTAAATAATGATAATACTAAAAGTACCCAATAAAACCATCTATATTTACTTGCTAACAGAAACAATATATACAAAGAGCAATATGTCGGTAAAAACCATGGAAAAACAAAACCAAAATAATGCTTGAGCGGTGACTGGGTACCATTAATAAAAGCCATCACATATCCCCAACTGAAATTAAAATGATGATTTGTGAAGCTTAACGTCACATAACATAATAAACATACCCAAAAGTATGGAACCCAATTTCTTACTAACACATCACATATATGCTTCCATGAAACTTCAAATTTTTTCTGATAGAAGAATGGTAGTATAAAAAATGCCTGCACATGAAACTGGTAAAGATAATCCCTCATCCCATGTACCGTCGTGCCAGGTGCAAGGATATGATTGTGCCCAAGTACTATTATAATAATAAGCAACCCTTTTATTGCATTTGATCTATTTTTATTCAAATAAGTATATTGTACCATATTATCTTCCCCCTGAAATAACATTATACAACTTGGATGTATATTTACGCAAGAATAGAGCTATAGCATAAAGCAGTACAAATGTCACAATAGGTAAAATCAAAAAACACAAAAGCGATGCTAAATCATTATATGAAAATACTTGGGCTATAGACACCTTCATTATTTTTATTGAAAAAAAATGTGCACAAAAAACAAAAAATGAGCATGAAGCTAATAAAGTCCAATATTCATTGTATTTATAAGAGTAATGATAACAAATATTCCATAACAATAATACTCCTATAATGATACTCATTTTAGAAAATAAAAGGTTCCAACCTTCAATAGAAATGAAAGGTATAAAAAGCCACAACACAGCAGCAGGGATTATCCACTTTAAGGGTAATATTAATCGCTCCAGTGTATTATCTGAACATAGTGAGCCAATAAAGAAAAAGAGCACACCTTCTGTTGATAATATATTACAGTCTACTGGAATCCAGCACCATGCTAAAAACAATAAAACCATAAATGATAAGACTTTCACTCGCCTCATACATTCCATGACTGGTGAACACACAACTAATACCATCAATGAGGCTACATACCACAGATGAAAACTATATTTACCAGACAGCAATTCAAACCAATTGAAATTTTCAATTGATATTTGTTTTGAAACGATTAAAATAGCAAGTCCTATCAGCATCCAAAACAAATATGGAACAAAAAGGGTTGTTATCCTAGACTTTATTTTTTGCCTATATCCATAGATGGACAAGGACTCATTTTTAAAAAAGAAGAATCCTGACATTATAAAGAAAAAAGGTACAGCAAGTCTTGTCTGATACATGATATAATTTTGTATCTGTGTATTATAATTATCAGGAAAATTCGATACACAATCAGGATAGAAAGCTGCAAAGTTCAGTGAATGACGATAAATAACAAATAGTGTGCACCATACTGAGGCAATCCTAAATGCAATACTAATTCTTTTATTTTTCATATATCATTATTTGCGTTGTACACGCAGAAAGTGGTAACCAACAGTAATTATTGCAAAGTATGAAATTGTTATTATGCAACCTTTCCCAGAAAGAAATCCATAAGAATAACCATTAAACAATGCTGTTACTATGGCTGCTGTCAGTCCCGTAAAGCCAAGTTTCTTTGATTGTAGGATAAATGAAGACAATGAAAAAAAGAGATGAATGCCAGCAAATATACATCCTACAAAGCCTAGACTACCATAGAATCCGAGATAATTATTATGAGCATCAGGTGAAAGTACTGATCCTTTCTCACTCACAACACGCTCAACACAAGCAAACCCCCAACCAAATAAAGGACGTTCTCTTGCAAAATATAATATGTCATTCCAAAGCCTTTCACGACCAGTAACCGACTCCACTGATTCACGCGTTTTACCAGGCATTATGATTAATAGTAAATCCATCATCTGATCCCGAAAGAACCAAGTTAAAACACCAGCAGTTATTATTAGTACTCCCCAGAATGCTTTACCACAGAAAAACATTGCAGCTCCCATCCCAGCAATTGCGGATGCATTAGCACCGCTACTTGTACTTGTTATCAACAAGATGAAGCCACAGATCATAGAGTTTCTCAAAAAGCATTTCCGCCTCTTGTCCTTATTCTCTTTAATCCATTCTCCAAAACAATAAGCCACACAAAGTGCAGACACACTACCAGTTTGAAGCAAATGGATAAATAAAGAAAAAGAACCTATTAAACGTGCACCAATAGCTGAAAAAATGGCTACTATCAATAGAAAATAGACCAAAGCCTTTTCAATCTGCCTAAAACTATCTAAAAGACTAAACATCCAAAATGTAAGCAGTATAAAAACGAAGTTTTGTACCACCATAAAGCATGCAAAAAATGGTTTATAGGCCCATAAAACACTCAACAAAGCATATCCGTAAAACAACAATAGAGTATTAATAGGAATCATATTCGTTCTTGTTAGCCTACTAATGCATCTTGGCCATCGACGATAAACGAGAAAAAACATACCTGTCAAAGAAAATATCTGTAAGCCAGCTGCCAAACCTCCATCATCAGAAGCTATAAATATGGTCCGATAGATCCAAATTAGAAAAAATAATGAAATCCATCTAAATGGCTTTCTCAATGCTAGCCTCAGAAACATGGTTCTCTTATATACGAATCTGAACATGAATATATTAATTTTCTAATTTGATATCAAACAAACAACTTTTTTCGTTGCCACAGATAAAACTAATGTTATACTAAACACCACAAATATGTATAACTCACTACAAAATGAGTATCGTTCAAGCATCCCAAACAACACGCATCCATGAAACAAATATATTTCAAGGGAATAACGCTGCAGAACTCTCCATAATGATTCCAGATGCGTCACTTCTACCAAACGCATAAAACCAAAAATAACAAATGGAAATATATAAGACTGAATTTCATCACTCACATTTATAATCACCTTTGGCCAATGCACATATTTATCAGTTAAATTAAATCCCCAAAAGACAAAGAATAAAAAGACAAATAAAGCAAACCAATTATTATTTGCCAGTAGCTTATGTAACCCTTTAAATGTAGCTAACATCATACCTATGATAAATGTTATCATCTGTAATCCACCAAGTAGAGGATATGGTAAAAACTGTTCAAAATACAATGCTACTGCAATATAAACAACTAATAGTAAAGTAACTATAATTATTATTTTTCTAGCATTTTGAGTATAAAGCAAGGCTATGTAAGTCATTCCATAGAGATTGATTATAGAAAAAATATACCAAGAAAAGGGAATATAACAACATAATAATACTCTTTTCCAATCCAAACCTTCAAAATCAGATATTCCCCAGTAAAATAGTACCACTATAGTATATGTCAAAATGATTGGTAGTACTCTCTTTCTCAAAAAAGACTTTTGATAATCTGCTTTATGGATCACTCCCTGCATCAGTCCATAACCTGAAATAAAAAAGAATAAACTAACAGAGAATAATCCCAAAGAGCAGAACAACTTGTAAAGGACTAAACCATGAAATTCCTTACTACAATGACCAACAAATACCCCTAATATAGCTATGCCTTTTAGAACATTACATGTTTGTAGACTTAGTTCCTTATTGTTACTTTTCCTACGAAAAGTTAGGAGCAGTAACAATAAGAACAAAAGATTGAATATTTCCATGTCAAACACGTGCAGCTATATCAGCGCACATAGAGCCTACATTGTCCCAACTAATAATTTGCTGTGAGGTAAATTTCAAACCAAAATGTTTCTCAATACCAACAACCAGTTGTATATGTGAAAGTGAATCCCACTCTTCCACATCATCAGAGACTGTATCGAAGTCAATCTCAAGTTCATCATTGTCAAGCACGTCACGAAATATTTCCTGAACTTGCACCAAAATTTCTTTTTTTTTCATGTTATTTTTATTTAAATTATAAAATATTCATCCCTGCATTTACGGGTATATTTACACCATTCACGTGCTGCGGGGCGTAAACCAAAGATTCAATCACGGCCGCAGTATCTTCAGCAAGCAAAATTTGTTTCAACGGATGCTCTGCTACTAATTGCTCTATTACCCGAGAATCTGTATTAGCTGTAAAATTAGTCAACATAAAATCCGGAGAAACACAATTACTGGTAATTCCCAGCTTTATATATTCCCTACTCCACGTTTTTGCCATTTGTGCTATATACGCTTTTGATGAACTATACATTCCATAGCCTAATGGTGGAACTCCAATAAGAGACGACGTAAGTACTGTAATTATTTTACCTTTTTTTTTCTTACGGAATATTTCAAGTGCCGCCAATGTAATGGCGATAGTAGGCAAAACATTGTTTTGAAAATCCCCAGCCAATTGTTCTACTGTCAGTTTATGAAAACGTATTCCTTCAGGTGAACCAGTCCATGCATTATTAATTAATACATCAAGATTCCACTCTTTCATGACTCCTGTCATTTTTTGCAAATCTTCTACTTTCGTCTGATCACATTTAAAAGCAACTACATTCTTATGCTTTGACATAATAGTCTTAGCATCTATATCAGATTTGCAATAAGTAAAATACACACAATTATCAGTATTTGCAGCCAAAGATGTTACGATTGCACGGCCTAATCCTCCAGTTCCACCTGTTACTAATATATTCATATTACACTTATTTGTACATGTCCACGAGCAACTGTTTTTCTACTCTCATTTTTGAAATAAAACTTAAGATTAACAACATTGACACTCTCAAAAACTTCCTCAACAGATACCTCAGCGTCTAATATATCATTCATAAATACCGGTTGTCGATAACTTATATCTTGCGAGTTAATGAGAACATTCTGTGTTGGCAGACACTCACCTATAAGTTTTGAAACAAAAGCATTGAGTATATTACCATACATCACCCGTTCATTAAAACCTTTACTTTTAGCAAACCTTTCATCAGTATGAAGTGGATTGAAATCACCACTGCATAATTGAAATGCATTATATACATCTTCTGTTACTTTAAATGTATGATGTATCGATTGCATATTTTTGAATAGTTCAATCATCTCTATTTCCTTTCAATATAACACTTTAGACCTTTATAGTTCGCAATATCAAGCATATACTTTGCTGCCTCTGAATCCCCTATTCTCTCAAAACCAAGCTTAGGATAATGTTGTTCTACCATACTATTCTTCATAGTTGGTAAATATTCTCCAACAATAAATTTGAAACCATTCCGACGAGAATATTCAACGATAGTATTAAGAGCAAAATTTTCCACTCCGCGTTTCAACACTCGGCAACTCATTAACCATGTATCTATAAATAAAGTTTCTATATCCAGTTTCTTTAAAATAATGACACATATTAAACCATTATCACCAAATTTATCAGTGAGAGTGAATGAAAAAGTAGCATAATCTTTATTCTCTTTGATAGCAATAATCTCCGCTTCAGTATATCTAACTGTACGCAAGTTGAACTGGTTGCTACGCTGAGAAAGTTGTGCAATACGAGGTATATTAAAATTGTTAAAGCACTCAACCTTACTAATCATATTAAGTGACTTCAGAAAATCCTCCTCATTAGTGAATTTTTTCTGTAAAGAAATTCTTTGTGCTTCAACCCGATATTGTTTAGTCCGATCATTGTCGCCAAGACTGTAAGAAGTAGTCTCAAAAAGGTTTAGTGAGTAGAGATATTCTAAATAATCACTTGGATCCTCTGGTAATTCTGGGACAACAATTCCTGGAATATTCTCACGAACCATATTACGCTCAAATGGGTTGTCATCAAGAAAAACCATCGAATCGAAACCTATATTAAGTATATTCTGAATAACACGAATATTATCGGCTTTATTATCCCAATTAGCAATGAATACGGCAATATCATCTAATTTCAATACCATTTCTGGATTCTTGTCAAAAGGTTCTTTTGCTTTGTCTTCATCATTCTTTGAGCATACAGCAATGATAATACCTCGATTCTTCAGTTTCTTGACCCACTGCTGAATTTCTGTATATGCCTTACCAACACCAAGCCCATGTCCCACTTGAATATTTTCCCAACCATCATCACCCACGATTCCTCCCCATACAGTGTTGTCAAGATCAAGGATAAGACATTTTTTAAAATTACCCTCCACAGCTGCAATGATGTCAACAGTACGTGATGCTACATAAGGTAACATATCAAGACTGAAAATCATTTCAGTACTAACATATACTGAAGGATCAAACATTATATCGCGACCGTATTTAGCCGATAACCCTGCCAAATTACAAACAAATAAATTAGGATACTGCTGCGAAAGTTTGAATAATTCAAAGTTTAACTTAGAAAGTTGATACATAAACGAACTTTCCACTTTCGAAGCATAGCTACCAAAAACTGTATCTTCAATCTCTGGATAGTTATAATAGATGATACGTCCTTTTACTTGCTCACATAATAAATGAATAAAATTGAGACGTTCATCGGCCAACATAGCCTGTTTGGTAGGACTCATCATATTATATTTTTCTAATATCTTATGTGTTGACTGAAAAACGACAGTATAATCGGCACAAAATTCATGCATCTCAGAGACCGGATCCATCACTTGTAATTCTACTTGGTTGTAATCTGCCTCCCATAGTTTGACATTATAACCACGCAAGATTCCTTCTCCCTTAATAGATGTAGCCAGAAATTGTGTAGCTGTATCACCAAGTAAAGCTATCTTTATTAGTTTACCTTGCAAATCTGTTTGCTTACAAGCATTTTTATATTCTTTAAATGTATACATATATTTATTATTTCAAAAACTCTGCAATTTCTTCTCGCCTATCCATATAGTATTTTTCAAAATTCTTTTGTAGTTTATCCAAACTAAATCTCTCTTCTTTCGGATATTGCTGCATTTCATATTCAATTACTTGTTCTGGTGTCATATTAAAACCAATTACTTGTGCCGGATTACCTGCCACAATGGCATAGGCAGGTACATTTTTCAAAACTACAGCTCCAGGAGCTACAGTTGCCCCTCTACCTACTTTTACAGAACCAAGCACCAAAGCTCCTGCTGCCACACGAACGTCATCACCGATAATTGGTTGTCCCACCTCTGTTCTATGTCCAATGCTTACTCCTTGGTTTATCCAACAATTACGTCCCATCTTGGCAGGTGATATAATAGTACCATAACCATGCTGAATTAACAATCCTCCAGCTATTTCTGATGTTTCAGATATATCAAGCAAAGGTTGTGCATTTGCAAAAATCCCTAAAAACTTCGCATAGAAATGGTGATACCTCCCCACACGAGCATAAAATACATTTCTGAACATTGTATAGAATGTCATCAAATAACAAAAAGAATAGAATCCTGTTGATCCCTTACCACCCATAAATTGATAAGAATTTCGCAACACATCTTTTGCTATCACGTCTTTATTTATCGCGGTCCTATAATACAAATAATGCAGTATTAATCGCAAAGAGGATACATATACAAATATCTTTTTCATTTTTATTTTCGATTTTCAGGAGAATACAAAATTCGTCTTGTCTTATTCTTCAACTTTAATATCTTAAACAACATACAATAGCATCGACTATAGATAAAAAAAAGAGGTTTATGTCTCACAAATTTCAAAAATTTAGGATCTATATATTTGCGTAGTTCTGACAAATGTTCATTAACAAACAAATAATTTTTTACTTGACTATATACTTTATTATTCCAAGGTAATTCAGGAACAAAAAAAGTTCGAATATGAGCTATACAGCGATCTCTATCAATAAGATATTTTATTTCTATCCCAGCATCAACTGTCAATTGATACATCAATGCTCCAAAATATTCAAGATAAGATAAAGAAGATACTAATGAATGCATAAGAGATGTACCATTCACACCATTATAGTAGACCACATCATCTATAATCTGATACTTAAAAACACGAGGCCAAATAATCATATTAGTCAACAAATCCTCACCGACAGATATCTTAATTATTTTTTTAAAGTCATTTTCTGAAAACAGATCTTTACGGTACACTCCAGCCCAAAGGAAGCAGGGGATATCATAACGAATAAGTGATTCTAAATATTGTAAAGGGTTGCAGATTGTAATATTTCTTAAGCGAGGATAGTCCGTTACTATCCTATCTTCATTATAATACAACTTATGTATACCTTTTACCACATCATATTCCCCCTCAATTGCCGTACTTAGAAGTTTTGTAAGTGCACCTTCTGCCAACCAGTCATCCGAGTCAAGAAACATTATATACTTTGATTTTGCCTGCTGAAAACCAGCCAATCGAGCAGACACAAGTCCTCCATTAGCCTTATGTATCACTTTTATTCGTTTATCTCTTGTCGCATATTCATCACAGATTTGTGGACAATGGTCAGGACTTCCATCATCTACTAATATGAGTTCATAGTCCTCAAAATCTTGCGATAATACAGATTCTATGCAACGAATGAGATAAGCTTCCACATTGTATATAGGAACCAAAATAGATATTACAGGTATATTCATTTTCATTATATATTGTCTGACATGGTTACAATGTTCAAAATTCAAAGATTTCGAAAGGTCTACCATTTACCATAGCCGCTGTCTTAGCAAATGCACTGCGGTACATTTGCCCTGAACGAGCGAGATATACTTTTTCAGCTTTAGATATTAAGAAAAAATCGAGAAATGTTTTCATATTCACATCATCACTATGCTGATAATCTATATGTCCAATTTTACCTGGAATGACATACACATCAGGCAGTTGTTTCACTTTCTCTATAAATGTAGGACTATCTGATGTCACCAATACGCGTTCATGTAATGGAGCATATTTGCGTATAATCTCCACTGCTCTAAGACATTCATCAATTAATTTACTACGTGCTTCTGATGATAACACAACAGTAGTACAATCCTCAAAATCACCCAACAATGTAGTAAAACGATAAGATATCGAAATGTACTTCCCCCCCATCTTTTCCAAATGGAAACATATTTGCTCATGTAGCTTGGGAACTGGTTTGAATAGTTCATTAAAACTTTTGCCGAAATTATCCAGAGAACTATCTGTAAATAAATTAGTATACACATGGATTTGTTGTTTATCGACAGCAAATCTATCATCCATCCATTTATTTACGAGCGGATAAAGATGACCACTAAGGCGCAAACGCTCCACATCAGGGCCATACATCATTCTAACAGGCAATGAAAACTTCAAATTATAACTTAAATCACTATCATTTAATAACCAATCATATTCATTTGGAATAAGATAATCTTGTAGACAAAAAGGATGAATAAATTTAATTCTATATTTCCGGTTATTTTTTTTACACCAATCGAATAACGCAGTTATAGCCCTTAATCTATCACATAAACCTGCATGCCAAGTCCAACCATTATTTATATATACAATAATTTTTTGTTGTGAGTGTGGAATACTTTTATCACAATAATGCGGAAGTAATTCGCGTTTTTCACAATTATTCTGAATAACCAAATTGTATGCCCAATCCCCCCATAAAGCTTTGTATATTTTTACATAAATCCGTTTAATCATATCCTTAAATTAATTTAGCATATCTAAATCTCATATTGAACCAATAACTCACCACAATCACTTTGGAGAAATTTCTCTAATAACTCTTCCTCTAAAGCACCTTTTACTATAATGTATCCTTCAGCTACAACCTTAGCAGGATTGCCTGCAATTATACTATATTCTTTTATTTCTCCTAATGAACGAGAAATTACAGTATTAGCAGAAACAATACATCCTTTAGGTATTATTGTACCTTTTGAGAGGTAACTTCGTGTACATAACCAGACTCTGTCTCCTATTACAATTTTAGAATGTATATCTTTCACAGATTGTTTTTTAATGTTATATTTATAATGAAAATCAGTATCGTATATAGTAGTACCTGCTGCAATAATTACATCTTTACCAATGACAATTTCTTCTTGACAACCAACATTACAGCAACTACAAATATAGCATCCTGTCCCTATAACAATCCTACCAACCGAGTATAACATTATACGACTACCGGACATTATAACAGCAGAACCTTGAAATATTAAAGAACCACCATCGTTTACATATTCGAATGTTCCACAAGAATTATATGGATTATGCTGCGTAACATTTAAACGTATCATTTTAAAATAAATATCTTCGGTCTCAATAATAATATTGCCATGCATTGATATAAAATGCGGCCATCCATAACAGGCTATAGGTAGACGTCTTGCTTGTTTAAATGGTAAGTAATAAAAATTTAGAATTACACTTAACAAAGGATTATACCAATTAGTAGAACATTTCATTATGATTTTACCTATAATTTTCCGTATCATATTTATTTAAATAATCTTATCCACAAATTTCTCAATCTTTTTACAAATGACAAGGTTTCTCCACACCATGTGCCATCATAATGGTGAATACATACTGTATTTTCCGTTATGGCCAATTCATTAGTAGTATAGTGCTTTGCACAAAAAAAATCTAAAGGATATATACGAGGTAACGATTTACTATTCTCCAAATAAAGTTTTAATAAATAAGAATTCGGCCAACTCAAATCACGCCCTTTTATATTAATAAAATGTTTATATCTATACGTATCTAGAAATCCAACCACCCAAGGAGTATTTGGCTCCGCAGCAATACAGCCTGTATTGATTTTACCTTCATCCTCAAGACCTACAAACGATTGTTGATTAAGGAATTTATCAAACGACCCAATCACCTCTATATCAGTATCTAAGTATATACCACCGACAGTTGATAATGCATATAATCTACAGACATCTGCAACAAAAGCGAATTTTTGCATGTTATAGGCTTCTCGACAGAAACGCCATTGTTTGTAATCGAAATTTAACTCATTCCACTCTAAAAATACGTAATCAGGCAATTTTTTTCGCCATGAGTTTATAGATTCTATCACCACATATGGTTTTTCTTTACCACCGAACCAACAATAATGAATTATTTTAGGAATCATCAAATACTTATTTTAGATATTATCAATAAATAATCAAACTCTTGCAATACATATATCAAATTCCTACTCCAGTTAAAGTCGATTTCCATATCCTCAACTTCCTTAATAGAGCAAACACTCTCCGATAAATCCCCCAGTGTTGCAGACAAAAACACCACAGACTGTACCGTCTTCGAAACTCACACCTATAAGCAAACGGATCATTACGACGAAATGATAATATAATTACAGGATAGGGGCTCTCTCTCTCACCTTCCTTAAGTGGCTTCCAAAAGTAATTCCTTACCCCATAATCAGAAGGATCACGATAAGGACTTATACCATGTCGCCGAACAACGATATCTAATATAGATTGATCTTCTCTATGAGTAATAAATTCTGGATCTTCAGAAATAGATTCATCAAACTTTTTAGGAGAAATAAGACATTCTTCGCAACATGCATCAAGCCATTCTTTTATAATACAAAAATTCTCTTGTGTTTTCTTCCAAAGCGAACACGTAGCCATTACTTGAAAATGTTTTCTATCACTACATTTCATCCATTCAAAAGTTTCTGCTTTCGTATATTGATGGGCAGAAGCCCATGTTAACTGAAATACCATTCGGTCTTCACCATCTTTAATAGCACAATTTGCAAGAATATGTACATCATTATAATACATTGCTCCACTATCACAATAAAAAAGCCATGCTCCATCTTCTATTTGCTGTAAAGCTTGATAAATTATATAAGGCTTCCACAACCATAACCCTGCACCTCGTTGGTATGCAAAAATATTAGAATATTCAGAACGAAAATCTGTAATATCTGCTGGACAAAATTCCAACACTCCATCTACTTTACCAAATATCCGTGCAGACTCACTATTTACCTTACGTACTTCTTCAAAACATGCATCAGCATAATTTACTGCATAAATCTTATAATTACTATTCTCCATCAATATCCAGATATCAGTATATTATATTTCAATAAACCCTTTCTTCCAATCAACTGCTTCTTTCACTATTTTAGCAGGATTTCCGGCAGAAACTGAATGTGTAGGAATATTCTTGGTGACAACGCTATTCATTCCGACAATAGAAGAGTCACCTATAGTAACCCCTTTCAACACTTTCGCATATTTTCCCAACCAAATGTGATTACCTATATTTATAGGCAATGACTTATTTATGGGACTACCATCAAGATTAGTTATAAGATGAGTATCCGAGTTCCATATTTCTACTCCCCCACTAAACATACAATCATCACCAATTATAATAGAATTGCCCTGCCCCATACATACCATATAACATTGCTCCATTGATGTTTTTCGACCTATGACAACATGACAGTTATTACCACGAATAATGAGAGATAATATACCTGTACATCCATTGAGAACAACACGATTGTTATTCCCACAAATTGCGATATTACTATATACTAAATCTGCCTCTCCCATTATTGAAACTTCATTGTTTTCCCCAAAAGAACTAATACTTGACTTTATCCATTTACTACTATCAATATTTATTTTAGAGGACGGAGATAAATGATAAATAATCCATCTCACTGTAGCATTATGTAGATTGAAACAACTAGAAAACCTACACAGTAATGTATAGAGAATATAGTGAATATATTTTTTCATCTCTTTTCTATAATCAAATTTACGAATGGAGTAAGAATCCTCTCGTTCAGTAAAGCTAATAAATATCCTAAAATAATTGTACCCAAAATATTGAACACACAGACAGATAAAAGAGATTCAGAAAACAAATGCTGCATTTGCAATGCAATCACATTTCCTATATAAAACTCTAATGAATGAGCTCCTACATAATATAGAATCTGACTATCTGGTAACTGAGTTCTTTTAAAGCAATGTATAATTAGTTGAATAATCAAGAGCGCCATAAGATCCGTTCCCAAATATCTATATCCATAAAACCAGAAAAAACAACCTAATATAAATAGAGGTAATGAGTACTTAAAAGATATGATTTCTATTTTAGAATATGAATAAAAGATACCCAAAATATAAATTGGAATTCTTCCTATTAAACATTGATATTGCCACATAGACACTTCTACGAAGTGTAATATCAGAAAGATTACCAATAAAATAAGAACATATGCCCACTGTTTACATTTACTGACTATAAATAGAAAAATAGGAGACAATAAATATAATAAAAACAAACTCGAAAGATACCAATCAGTAGCATTGTCCGGATTTACATAAAAAGCCAATGTAGTAATTTGTTGTAATAATAATGAAATATCATTCAAAGTACCTTTCAAAGCTGCCATACATAAAGTAAAGACAGCAAACATTGGAAATATCCGTTTCAATCTATTTCTGTAAAAATTAGTTGTTTTATTTTTTAGCAATGACTTACAAATGCCATATCCACTATAAAACAGAAAAATATCGACTCCTATATATCCTATATTAAATCTTCCAAAAAGATTACAAGGGAAATGATAGATGACTACCATTATTAAAGCTATAGCAAGTACTAAGTTCCTATTATTTAACATCACATTCTACTTCTTGAAATCCAATTTTTCACAATGCCCATTATTACCTTTCGTTCTGAAGCAGACAAAGCAATAGAGTAAGCCAAAATAGCTATGCAAAACGTAGAAATAAAAGTTATTAGCATGAGACGTACAAAAGACACTTCCAGTCTAGTTTGTATAAGCAGGCAAGTCGTAGTAGTTAAAAAGCACACAATAAATAGTTTGGAAATGACAGTCTTAAAAAAATAGCCAAACGTAATACCTATAAATTTACGGTTCAAATTAATACGTGGAACCACGATTAAAACATACATTAAATTAGTCATGGCAATAGTCAACACCGGATTTCCACCCAATTTCAACACTATATACGAAACAGGTATAATAGCAAGTTGTGTTATACTAATTAATAATTGGTAAGTTTTTATTTTACCTGTTGCATTGTTCAAAACCAAATTAGTATATACCAGCACATCCACTAATGCATAAGCTAGCTGCAACTGCACAAATGCCGAAGCATAAGGGGGGACTTCTTTAAGCCATAAAGAAAGTACATAGTCAGTTTCCAACATAACAGGTAACGCAACCATTAGTAACAACAGAAATGAATATTTCGCCCCTTGACAAACTAAAGTCTTTGAATATCGTTTATCTCCACTTGCATAACTTTTTGTAATTTGTGGAGATAGTGCCATGGTGAAATTCCTCGAAAAAGCACCAGCTGTACCGTTTATTTGCCCAGCGATTCCTCTTGCCGCGTTCACCGGAGTTCCAAAAAAAATATTCAACATCATATTGACTCCTTGACTGCTAAGCATAGAAGCGACAGTAGACAAAAAATTCCAACCGGCAAACCCAAACATCTTATTAAACAAATCTTTGTCAAAATGTATATGCACAGAAGATTCCCGAAAGTTACATCGACAATACACATAATACATTCCTTGTACACCTAAAGATACTGCGAAAGTTAGAATGCCGTAAAAAATTAAGGTATCGAGTGGACTGACAGATAAAAGCAATGCAACTCCCAACATTAGAATTACTTTCATAATCGTGACAAAGGCAAACATACCCATTTTTTCATGAGAAACGATTAACGCACTGTAAGGTATACTCAACATCTCCAGTACAAAAGCTAATACTGTAAACTGATAAACCCAATTGGCGGCTACTATTCGGTCAGCATCTATATTTAACTTATAATTTACAAACCATAATCCTATTGTTTCCGCTAACAAAACAACTACTAAAGAAAGAATAAATAGAATAAATACAGAGGTGGAAAATGTATCCTCTAACTTCTTCATATCATTTTTCCCTAATTCAAATGTAATAAAACGACTTACAGCTTGAGTTAAAGACGCTGTAATCATATAAAACATACTGACAAAGCCACCAATCACATTATAGAGCCCATAATCGGATATACCCAAATTAGCAAGTACTACTCTAGAGGTATAGAGACTAACGCCTACGGTAATAAACATCCTCAAGTATAATATCAATGTATTTTTGGCTATTCGCTTATTATTTATAGTATTGTTGGCCTCCATCATATTTTCAACAAAAAGAAAAGGTCTATGATATTATCTGTTTCATTTTGGAAATTCATATTGAAATTCAACTAAAACTCTCAATAGGAAAGGAAAGTATTGGGGAAACTGTCAAATTGTTGACTATAACACACCGACTTTGGCACGTTTTTTTAAGATTCTATATTCAGGTTTACTCTTCTTTCACTTTATGTTCTCCATACCCGTAACCATAACCATAACGCTTACCATAACCATAGTATTTACCATATTTACCGTAACCGTAATAATAACCATATTTTTTCTTTTGAAGATCAAGACCATTAATAACGGTACAGATATTGGGAAGTTTATTATCGGCAGCCAACTCATTAATCAAAGTAAACTCCGCTTTCCGAGTATAATCTGCACGACATACATAAACAGATAAGTCTGCCACACGACCTATAAGCAAAGTATCTGTTACCATACCGACTGGGGCGGTATCCAGTATCACATAGTCAAAGTTTTTCTTCAACGTATCAATAGCCTTATCCAAACCATCACGGGCCAATAATTCTGTTGGATTGGGGGGAACTGTACCGCCGGGAAGAATATACAGACTCTTACTCACATCAGAAGCTTGAACGAGATCCATCAGATTCCTTTCTGGATTCGAAAGATATTGAGTTATACCCTGCTCTTTCCGCGGAAGATTAAAAACTTTATTCAAACCAGGTTTACGAATATCAAGACCGACAATGATCACCTTCTTTCCTAATAAAGAAAGACTGATGGCAAGATTTGCTGATACAAATGATTTACCTTCACCACTGACCGTTGAAGTCACTAGTATTACCTTCTGACCATTTCCCAACATAAACTGCAAATTCGTACGTACATTACGGAAAGTCTCACTCATCAAATTATTCTGATTCTCGAATACGGCTATGGAACCTGTTTTTTCAGCAGTCAAAGGTACATCTCCCACAATAGGCAGGCGAGTCAATTTCTCCACATCGCCACGACCTTCAATCTTGAATTTAGTAAGACCGATTAGAAAAATGACGCCGACAGGCAAACCTACACCCAACACTAAAGCAATCATGTAAATTGTTTTAGGTTTCGGAGATACCGGACCACCTTCAGCCACCGGTTCATCAATGATCTTAGCATTATTGGCAGTAGCAGCTAATGTAATAGCATTCTCTTCACGTTTCTGCAACAACATCAGATAAAGTCCTGCCTTGATTTCCTGCTGACGGGCAATACTTACATACTGTCTTTCTTGCCCCGGAGCGTCACTGATACGACGGGAAAAACGACTAGCTTCACGATCCAAATCAGCTTTGACTATAAGCAAACCTTGCAACGTTCCGTCAATAGCAGCTTTCACATTTGCTTTCATAACACGAATACTTGCATCCAGATTTACAATCATCGGGTTACTTTCCGTAGAAGTACGAAGCAAACGTTTACGCTCGATAATCAACTCATTATAACGATCTATTTGAGTAGTTAGCCCATTATCTGATAAACCAATATTACTAGGCAACACCTCATACTCATTCGACGGATTATTGATATATTTATTAAGATCACGAACTAAGTTGATCTGTGTACCGTTTTCCACGCGTTTCTTCTCGTATTCGGCATTTCCCGATACAGCCAATTGGGCATCGCTACTGATATCCGTCAATCCTGCATTTCTTTTAAAAGCTTCCAGTTTATCTTCTGTATTTCCCAGCTCTTCATCAATGATCTGAATGCGCTCATTGATAAATTCCCTCGTCTTTTGGGCAACCTCATTTTTATCATTGTTCGTATTCCGATTATACATCTCCATCAGCTTATTGATAAAATCTTGTCCACGCTGAATATTCGTATTGACCAATGAGACTGTGGCAACAGAAGTTGCTTTAGAGGTGGGTGCAATCGTTAATGCCCCCTGATATCCCTTTGCTACCCCAAATGGCTGACTAACTATGGCACTGATATTTCGCGTAATATTCTGTCCTTCTATCTTCCCATTTGATAAAGAATCTTTCAATGCAAACCCAAACGTACCTACATCTGTAGGCAACACCGCTGGAAGTTTATCAAAATGTTTATTATACTCATTCAAACCCACTTTCAAATTTACATCCAAACCACCTTCTTGAGTAAGCTTCATATCAATCATAGCTACACCCGGCAAATTATCTGCCTCTTGTGCTGTCAAATTCACAATTATCGGAGAGGCTTTATACAGTTCTTTTTTAGGAAATTCATCCTTATCATAATAAGTTATATAAAGTTCCAGATTATTGACAACTTCTTTAAGTATCGTTTTTGAACGCAATACTTCAATTTCATTATCAATACTCTGCGTAGAAGTGATCATTCCACCTATTCCCAAATTCTCTAAATCAGAAACAGAACCACCTCCACCACCTTTTTTATCATCTTTTATCATAATAGAAGCAGAGACTTGATACACAGGGGGCTGAAAATGCAAATATATCCAAGCTCCAATTAAACATACCAAAATAGAAGCCACAAACCAAGGCCAATGGATTATATATCTGAAAAGAAGCTCCTGATAATTGACCTTCTCTTCATCCAATTCATTCATGTTATTTTCGTACAAGCTTTCTTTCATTTTTGATCATTTATTTTATGACTTTATCGTAATATAGTTATTAGCAAGTTAGCTATTGACACCAGAATAGAAACGCCAGAGAACCACAATCCCGTACTAGTTCCAACATCCGAATTCTTAGCCTTAGTCTTATTAGGTGTCACATAAATTATATCATTCTGTTGTAGTTGATAATAAGGAGACAGTACCGTTTCGGCCTTATTCAAGTCCATAGTAATAATTTCCTGCTTGTTATCTTGCTTTGTCCGGATCAGTTTCACATTATCACGCATACCATAAATAGTCAAATCACCTGCCATTGCAAGAGCTTCCAACAAATTAATCTTCTCGTTAGAGACTACAAAGCTGCCTGGCTTGTTGACCTCTCCCAACACCGAAATCCGATAATTAACAATACGCACAGTTACAAGCGGCACTTCTTTCAAATAAACCTTCAACTTATCTATAATCCGGTTTTCTATTTCCAGTTTAGTCAATCCACCTACATGAATCTCGCCCAACACTGGAAAATTGATATTCCCCTGATTATCTACCAAATATTGCTGTGGAGCATCAGTACCCGAATTTACCAGATTGAAAGGTGCAGCCAGTTCCGGAGTAGAACAAGACACGGCAATCGTCAACAAATCCTTTGGCATTACCTTCACACCTGTCTGACGAACACTCTGTTTTGTATCATTTACAAAAGCTGTATCTTGTAAATAAGGTACTTTCTTGTATGCCTGGCAAGATACCAGCAAAAAAGCAAGTAACAAGCCAAGAATCAATCCAGCCATTTTTTTCATAAGCGCCTATAATTTTTAATTTTTAATCTTTTAATTATTTCAATACGCCTCTTTATCTCCACGGAGTACATTATATACAGTCTTATACATGATATATAAGTCTAGAATGAACGTCCAATGCTCGATATACCAGATGTCACGTTGCACACGTCCTTCCATCTGCCAAAGCTCTTTCGTTTCTCCACGAAAACCTGTCACTTGTGCCCAACCTGTAATACCCGGTTTCACAAAATGACGAACCATATACTTGTTTATCAAATGGGAATATTCTTCTGTGTGCTTCAACATATGTGGACGAGGACCCACTAAAGACATATCCCCTTTCAGTACATTAATAAATTGAGGAAGCTCATCCACATTCGTCTTGCGAATCAAACTACCGATACGGGTTTTACGAGGATCACATTCCGTAGCCTGAAGCGTATCACTTTGTGCATTCAACCGCATCGAACGAAACTTATAACACCAAAATTCACGACCATCCTCACCGCTTCGTTTCTGTTTGAAAAAGACAGGTCCGGGAGAACTTATCTTTATAGCCAGTCCCACAATGATATATATAATCGGGAAAAGGGTACAAAGGAACAGTAGCGAGCAAACAATATCAAAGCTACGTTTCACAATGCGATTTTCCAATAACTCCAGTGGCTCACGACGGATAGAAAGTACCGGAACATTACCTAGCATTTCAAAATGCATTCTCCGTTTCAGATAGTTCCGGACATTGGGAACACTGAAAAAACGAATCAGATGGTTCTCACAATAGTTGATAACCGGTACAATTTCAGCACTACGGGCAGAAGGAAGACTGCAATAGAGCTGGTCTACCTTTCCCACATTACGGGCTAAATAATCAACGGCTTCGCAAGGCTGTCCCAAATATGTTATATTCACAGAATAGCGGTCTGATGGAGAATCTTCAAAATATCCCAGTACACGATACCCGGATGTCGGATCATCCGTCATGGAATGATAAAGTTCCTGCATATTTTCATGGCTACCCACCAGCACTACCTTCCGGACATTTTTCCCACTTTTGCGATAAAGCTCCAGAATAGCTCGAAACGTCAGGCGATAAGAAATAATAACGATAATGAGAACTACGCAAAATGCCCCCAACTGACGCAAGTTAACACATTCAAAATGGAAAATGTATGAAAGACCCAGCACCATCAATACAAAAGGAATCATGTTCCGTGCCACCCGAAGCATGATTTGCTCCGGACGAACCACCGGACGATGAAGGATCACTCCGGAACGAATGTTGCAAACCAGATAACATAAAGTCATCAAAGCCATGTTCTGGAAAAGAGGCATGGAAAACTCAAAAAGGGAATGGTTTCCCCAAAGAGAATCGAACACCCACAACAGTAAGTTCAGTAAGATGATGTCCCCTGAAAGGACAAAAGATTTTAGGACTTTATTAAAACGTTGGACTTCCTGCATTACTTTATTCTTGATTTAGACTTTCATCCATATCCTCATTTTTCTCCCTATATTCAATATAAAGTTCTCCCCATTCCACCATTTTGGCTCGAAACTCTTCTTTTGTGAGATTGTCATAGTAATAGGAAAAAAGACGGGTAAAATCACTTAGACGTAAATCTCCCCAGATATCATCTTGTAATAAGTAGGTTTTCCCATGTGGATTTCTTTACGCATAGCCTCTATTGACAAGTGAGCACGTTCAAACTCCTCTGCGATGAAATGACCCAGTACGGGATGACTAAATTTTTTCATGTTTATAATTTTATTAATTGTTAAATACATTGTGTTATACGTTAATTTTATGCATATCCGTTCAGATATGTCTGAACGATATATTTAAAAGCTATTTCTACCTTCGCACCGCGTTTTGAAAAGTCAAATCGATAATCAAAAAATACAAATGTTATGACAAACGATTTTAGAATGTCTTATTTCATGCCTCCCATTGCTCCCATCAAAAATGAACAGGGACGGATTGTTACTCCTGCAACACTGATTCCCTCCTGCGAAGTCTCCGTAGAGCAAGTTTTTCAAATGATAACCTGCAACGAGAATCTCAAAATTCTGACCGAACAAGTACGCCATTCCGCAGATATACGGGCAGCAAAAGCATCACTATTGCCTTATGTGACTCCCTGTGGTACGTTCTCGCGTCGCAACAGCAAAAGTTTCGTAGCTTCTTCACATCTGGTGGTGGTAGATATCGACCATCTCGACTCCTATCAGGAGGCAGTGGAAATGCGCAGCACATTGTTTAATGACCACCTTCTGCATCCTGTACTCACGTTTATCAGTCCCAGCGGACGGGGTGTGAAAGCATTCGTACCCTACGGTCATTTACCCATGGCTAACGACACAGACAGTATCATCGAAAATATGAAACTGGCAATGATGTTCACCGTGCTGCTCTATGGTACGGAAACACCTCCCCCACTCGGAGAAAAACGTAAAGGGGTAGACTTTTCCGGTAAGGACATTGTAAGGTCTTGCTTTCTTAGTCATGATCCGGGAGCGTTGTTTAGAAACAATCAATAATTAAAAATTATAAATTAAAATTATGGACGAAATTGAATCGTTATGCCGCCTCTGTGAGGCGGTTGAAACTACAGGAGCGGATATTGCCCCTACGTATGCTGAATATGTACAACTGGCGTTCGCCATCGCAACGGATTGCGGAGAAGCGGGACGCGAGTTTTTCCATCGGTTGTGCCGGGTGTCTGCCAAGTACGAACGGGAACATGCCGAACGGATATTCTCCAATGCACTTACCACCCGGCATGGAGATGTCCATCTGGGCACTGCATTCCATCTTGCTGAAAGGGCGGGTGTAACTCTCTGCAAAGAGGAAATGATGAACCACCGGAAAAATGCAAAAAATGCAGGAAATGCACCGTCTAAAAATCTCACACACGCACGTATATAATAAGGTGGACAATGAAGAACCGGACGAATCCGAAGAGCTGCAGGACGGGAGTGACCCGAACCAGCCATTGCCCTCTTTCACCGAAGCGGACTGGCCGAAAATCCTGTTGCTCATCATGAGTTATGCCACCAGCCCCACACAACGCGATGTCATGCTGCTCGGAGCATTGACCGCCATAGGTGCCAGCATGGAGCGATATGTGAGATGTCCATACGCCGGCAAACTCCAGTCTCCTTGCCTGCAAAGTTTTATTGTAGCCCCTTCCGCCTCGGGTAAGGGAATTCTTTCGTTCATCCGGCTGCTTGTAGAGCCTATTCATGACGAGATCCGCCAAAAAGTAGCGGAAGAGGTCAAGGCCTACAAAAAAGAGAAAGCCGCCTATGATACCATGGGAAAGGAGCGCTGCAAAGTGGAAGCTCCTCAAATGCCCAAGAATAAAATGTTTCTCATCTCGGGTAATAACACCGGAACGGGTATTCTGCAAAATATCATGGATGC
>UMBU01036436.1_pt1 | contig 48622 bp, 64 predicted proteins | sample 1964051 | NCBI WGS metagenome assembly UMBU01 (sample SAMEA4835949, study PRJEB28245) | human gut metagenome | biome: gut microbiome; material: fecal sample | place: Denmark | collected 2008
CAAAAATCACTTGCAAAGTTGGTTGGTGTCAGCCCATCACGGTTAAGTGATTATATATCCGGTAAATGTGAACCTACTTTAAAAGTTGCTCGTGAGATAAGCCGGAAGCTAAATATTGATGCTAATATAGTGTTGGGAGTGTAAACTCTAAATCTACGATAAGGTTACTATGGAAAAGAAATATCAAGTATTTGTTAGTTCAACGTATGAGGACTTACAGGAAGAGCGAAAAAAAGTAATGGAGGCACTTTTGCAAATGAATTGCTTTCCTGTAGGAATGGAGTATTTTAATGCTTCGGATTCATCACAATGGGAGGTTATTAAAAGTCTTATACGTGAGTGTGACTATTATGTTTTGATTGTTGCTGGACGTTATGGATCAATAGAGGAAGAATCAGGGAAAAGCTATACGCAAAAAGAGTTTGAATATGCAATTGAACAAGGAGTTCCGGTGATTTCGTTTGTACATAAGAATCCAGGAATATTGCCAGGCATAAAAATCGAATCAAATCCCAAATGCAAAGAGAAATTAGAGAGTTTCAAATCTGAAGTCAAAAAGAAACTATGCAAACTTTGGGATAACGCTGACGGACTAGCTTCTCAAGTCGTGTTAAGTTTAAATTCTTTGATCAAAACCAATCCTCGTGTAGGATGGGTAAAGGCAAATGAAGTATCGAGTGCAGATGCAAATAAAGAAATTTTGGCTCTTAGGAAAGAAAATGAAGAGTTGATTAAGCAAATAGAGGAAATAAAAGTAACTCCTCCAGTGGGAAGTGAAATGTTAAAACAAGGAGAAGATTCTGTTTGTTTGCATTTCATTTCTCCGCATGAACAAGGTGTAGAGTTAAATACTACATGGAATAAATTATTTGCTTATTTAGCTCCAATGATGATAAATGAAGCAACAGAATTTGGCATAAACCAAGCATTAAGAGAATTATGTTTTCGTGATTATCGTTTTAATTATAAATCTTTAGTAGAACTTCTAAGTGAGGATTTTTATACCATATTAATTCAATTTTCATCATTAGGTTTGATAGCTAAAAGTGAAAAGAAAAGGGGGATAAAAGATACAAATGTATATTGGACTTTAACTCCTTATGGGTATAATGAAATGATTAAGCTGAAAGCTGTAAAGAAGTAAATAGTAATAATTTTGAAGGCGTGATTCCATTGGTTTCACGCCTTTTTTATATCATTTTACGACAATCGCTTCATTGTCGTATATCGTCTATCTGATAATTTCTCATCTGCTTTATTAATGCCGAAATTTACCGTAGAAATTTATAAATCAAATTCATACGGTATGACAATCTTAGAACAAATCTTGGCAGGGCTACAACAGAAATTCGCTGGGGTGGACACTGCTATTCTTACCCGAATTGCTACTAAGAAGGCAGAGGGTGTAACGGACGAGACAAAGGTAAACTCTATTATTGAGGGTATCGGTTTTTCGGACGTGCTTAATTCCTATGGTGATTTCCGTGCTGGGGATGCTTCAAAAACGGCAGTAACTAACTACGAGAAGAGGCATAACCTTAAAAACGGTAAGCCAGTCGAGAATCCCAATCCAAATCCGAAGTCGGAAGAAAATAAAGACGATGTGCCTGCATGGGCGCAAGCTTTAATTGATTCCAACAAGAGCCTTTCTGACAAGCTAACACAGTTTGAAACGGAGAAGGCTCAAGCAACACGTAGCCAGCAGATTTTGGCAAAGGCAAAGGAGTATGGTATTCCCGAAAACTACGCCAAACGATGCGCCATCAAGGACGATGAGGACTTGGACGCTTATTTCAAGGACTTAAAACAGGACTTCGCAAATGACGGCTTCAAAGGCGTGACACCTCCCGAATCAGCAGAGCAAAAGATTGAGAAGGAAAATGAATCTATTGCCAGTATGATTTCGGAAGGAACCAAAACTATTGTTGAATCTAAAAAGTAAATTAAATGGCAGCAGGTACACATTATGACTTGAAACCGGATTATAAGCTGGAAGAGTTTTACCGTGTAGAAACAGGGGTTAGAAAGAGTGGACCGTGGAAGTTGGATATTGCCAACCTCACAGTAGGTTCTTTTTTGCCTGTATTTACCCCGGTACAGGCTGATTTGGTAAAGCGTACCATTGTTCCTGTTCGTAATGTGAAAGTTGTAGAGGCTTACACAACAGGAGTAGATGCTTTATCTATCAAAATTGCAAAGGAATCGCTGGCTTATGTCGGCATGTTTATTGGAAGTGGTAAGAAAGGCGCGAAGATAACCGCTATTGACAAGGATAACAAGGGTTATGATATTCTGTCTATTGAAGCTGCTTTTGGTGAAAACATCGCAAAGAATGCAGTTTTATTTGAAGCGACTGCAGTAGCGGGCACAGTGAAAAAGAATACAGCGAACTTCGTTCTTTATGATGCGAAGAAAGTTGAGAGCGATGGAGCCGTTCTTTGCACCCTTCTGATGCAGGCTTACGAAGTGAAAGAAAGTAAGTTGGTTCTTCCAATTCATGAACTGGATAAAGTAGGGCTGACCTCTCGTTTCCAGTTTGAGTATTAATTCTAAAAAAGTTTAGATATGAATTTGACCATACAAACTTTATTTACAGATCCCGCAATTGTACAGGCGATTATAGATCGGGTACTCCAGTTGAGACTGGACACAATTTACTGGAAGCAATACGGGGATTTTTTGGAAACCAAGACTCGTGTTTTCAAGACTTATTTAGGGACTGTAACGGGTGTTGTTGCCGGTTCTATTATTGGTAAGAATGACCAGAAACCTATCCGTGAAAGACGTAATCTCGGAAGCGGTTACACTGAAATAGCTTATTTAGGCGACCGCTATCAGATGGATATACAATATTTGCAACGTAGTGAAATGTAATGCAATATAATACATTGTGTATTAGCTAAAATAAGAGGTTGGACGATTTTATTTAGTTAAACCATGTTGTGCAAAATTGCAAAGATGTTGTGCAAAAACACATCATTTGCACAACCGTAATTTATTTTAGTCATGGCAACTGTAAAGGCGATAGTAAGAACGACAAGAAAAAAAACGGAAGTAAACATACGCTTCCGGCTTAGTGATGGGCGAGGTGTTCAAATATTCCATAGTAGCGGAATTATGGTTAATCCTGAATTGTGGGATGCCAAAAACGACTGCATTAAGAAACGTGCGCTTTGCCCTGAATCCAAACGTAACGAGATTGACAAGGCGGTGAATGAAAGAAAAAGCCTTTTACTGGATTTGTATGCAGCACACAAAGAGCAAGTGATGTCAGGGACGAGCCTTGATGAGTTGATAGATAGGGAAATCAATTCTCAAAAATATAATGCCTCGTCAAAAAATCTTTTTGAATTGATTGATATTTACATCGAGGAAAACAATAGGGCTGAAAATACAAAGAAAGCGGATAGGGATTCTAAAGCAGGATTACTTCGATACGAAACATTCCGCAGACTAACCGAGAACAAAGATTTTAAGCTCGATGTTTTGTCTTTCAATGAGGAATTGATTGATGATATAAAGTCTTTTTACATGAATGAGGGTAGTTTATATCAAGAATACCCTCTGATTTTTAAGAAATTGCAGAAAGTGTGTAATCTAAACAGAAGCATAAAAGACAAAGGCGAGAACGGAACTTGCTCTTTTATGAAGCGGTTGAAAGCCTTTTTTTCATGGTGTGTGAAGAAAAAAATTATAGAAGTATCTCCGTTCTCATATTACGAAAATACTCTCACGCAAAGATATGGCACTCCCTATTACTTGACACTGGAAGAACGCAATATCATTGCCGAACATGATTTCAGCCATAATAAGCGGCTTTCCGTCCAGCGTGATATATTCATGTTTCAATGTTGTATTGGTTGCCGAATTTCAGATTTACGCAGCCTCACCAAAAACAACATTATCGGTGGAGCAGTAGAATACATACCGATAAAAACACAAGGTGAACACCCTCAAACTGTCAGAGTTCCACTAAATGACAGGGCGATAAGTCTTATAAAAAAATATGAGGGTGAAAAATTAGGGGGATTACTCTTTCCCTATCTTTCCAGTTGTGCCTACAATAGGGCTATCAAAGAGATATTGACAGAGTGCGGTATTACCCGGCTGGTGACGGTTCTAAATCCAACTACGGGGAGAGAAGAAAAGAAACCCATTAATAAAATTGCATCCTCCCACATGGCTCGTAGAACATTCATAGGGAATCTTTATAAGAAAGTGAAAGACCCTAATTTGGTCGGTGCATTATCCGGACATTGCGAGGGAAGCAAGGCGTTTACACGATATAGAGAAATAGATGAGGACATAAAAAAAGAGCTTGTTTCATTGATAGATTAAAAAAAGGATGGAGTATTTAGATATTCTCAATATTGTAGTTGAAGCACACTTGTATGCTGTCAAACAGGTAAGATTTGAAATGAAAAAACATCGTAGGAGAATTGAATTAAGCGATGATAGGATGGCAGAAATAAAGAGTATTATAAAATCACTCAATTATGAAAATACGATTGCCGGACACGCTTATATCAATAGTGATTATGATGCAGGTTCCACCTATGTGGATGTAAGTGAGAACCTGACAAATTATTATCTAAACAGTCATGTGGTGAAATGCTTAAAGGATCCATTGGAGGGGATAAAGAGTGATGCTGCCAAGTTTTATACTCTATTCCTCCAAGAGGTTGAACTATGGCAAATGCTACATTCCCAGCCAATAGAGAAGAACGCACAAGTCAACGAGAATATAGAATATTCCGATGAGTTGTTATGTCTGTTCAAGAACAATAAAACTTTAATATCCGAACTTGTGGGAAAGTCTGATGATGAAATAGCCAGCCTGCTTAAACAGTGGGCAAAACAAAAAGACACCAATGGAAAGACCTTGATAGAAAATCCCGAAAACAATCTAAGGAGTTCTTTTGCCACTGAATTAAAAAACGCTGGAATAATCAAAATGTCTATCGACCGTTTCAGGAGATTGTTATAATATTTGAGAATGATTAGTAAGGATGTACAATAAGGTGCATCATTTTTTTGCATAGAATTGCATAGCGTTAACCAATGCGTACCAACAAACGTACCAACTTAACCAATTCATTGCACAAGCGTTCAGTAAGGCATAACTTCGCACTATAAACCTGAAAGTCAGGATGTGCGCAAATTCAGACTTTCCTAAATCACAGGAATATGTCTATAAATGAAATTCTAAAAACAGGGGCTAATGTGCAGTTGGTTGTTTCTTCGCTTGACCTTAAAGAAGCGTTTTTGCAATGGAGTGAGGAACAGAAGCAACAAACTCAGGTAACACAGGAAGAAAACTGTCTTACCGCACAGGAAACGGCCGACAAATTGGGTGTGGATACTACTACGCTTTGGCGTTGGAATAAGTCCGGGTATCTAAAAAGAATCAAAGTAGGCAAAGCTATTCGCTACCGTGAAAGTGACGTGCTTAAACTGATGGAGGGATAAGGCTATGAGAGAAAAGAAAAGAGCGACCGAAGCCGCCCCGAACGAAGATGCTACAAAGATACACTACTCCAATGACCTATCAAAGGTTTTGGATTACTTTCGCTATACGGTAGGAACAACCTTAGACTGTTTCTTTGCTACCGGTGTTCTTCGGAATTGCATAACGTGGTATGTTAAGGATTTGGAGCGTATGGGGCTGTTGCAGGCTATTTATGTAGCTCGTGATAAGCGTACTAACTTTTATGCAAAGCATTATACCGCAGACCCTCAAAAATGGGGGAAATCTCAAAACAAGATGCAACCTAAAGCAGAGGTGTAACTATGGGGGTGAATGTAATACAAGAACTTGCAGCAGAGCAGCAGAAAATAAAGGCTGAAATCACAGAGGATAAATTTAAGTACAAAAATCACGTGCTGGATTTGTCTTTACCAGCCAATGAACCGACCTTTTTATTTTCGATTGGTGGAATACCGACCATTCCATTAGGTGAACTTGTGGGAATCAAAGGTCGTGCAAAAATGGGTAAATCCCAATTTGAATACTACTTGATTGCCGTAATGTTGGCTGGGGCTTTTCGTGGCACGGTGAAGCCGTTACAAGATCGCTATAAGATTTTATTATTCGATACGGAACAATCCCAAGTGAGCTTAAAGAAATGCTGTCAGAGAGCCTTAAAATACGCAGGACTTCCGATTGATAAGAACGATGTGCGCTTTCTTCCGTTCTTCATGCGCCCTCTATCCATTGCGGAGCGTAGAAAAGTCGTAGAGGATGCTGTCAGGGAGGAAAAGCCGGATATTATTTTCATTGACGGTGTGCGTGACCTCTTACAGGACTTTAATAGCCTTGAGCAAAGTAACGACCTTATACAATGGCTCATGCAGCTAACTGCCGAACACGGTTGCACCATTGTTTCAGTACTTCATCAAAACAAGTCAAAAGACGATGGCAATATGCGAGGACATTTAGGAACGGAACTACTTAATAAACTTACGGATTGTTTCGAGGTGTCAAAGAAAGACGGCAAGTTTCTTATAACGTGTACTGACAGTCGGAATGTACCGTGTGCTGACTTCGCTTTCTCCATTGATGCCAACGGTGATTTTAAGGAAGAAACCACAGCAGAAGAAGATAAAGGGCTGGCACGTGTTCAAGAAATAAAGCGAGTACTTGGTCTATGCTTCAAAGAAAGGTCTGCCATGAAATATGGTGAACTTATCGAAACCTATCAAATGGAGGCGGCAGTGTCAGAAAGGACGGCAAAAGACAGGGTTAAAGAAGCTAAGGAGCATGATTGCTTATTGGTGCAAAACAGCCATTATTCACTTGCACCATTTTTGAGGCAACAAAGTACAGGGGTGGTGCAATAGTGCAACCCCCTAAAGGGGGTTGTTGCACCATTTGCACCAGTACACCCCAATGGTGCAGTTGCACCGATTTTGCACCACTTGCACCAATGTAGGAAATATGACCTTTTAAAGATTGTTTTTGATATGGGAAATTATACATACAGCTTGCAGAAATACAGCGGACGGAACAGCCGCCACAAGTGCCCCTCATGTGGACGACCTCACTGTTTCACTCTTTATGTTGATGCTAACAACAGATCCATTGCCGAAGATGTGGGACGGTGTGAACACCGCAATTCATGCGGCTACGAGAAAACCCCGAAGATGCACTTTGAGGAACATCCGCAAAGCGAAATAGACTGGAAACCTCAGCCAAAGAGAGAGATTAAGACCGACTACATACCGTTTCAGTTGATACAGCAAAGCGAGGGAACGAACAATAACCTAATGCAGTATTTGAGAAAGTTCTTCCATGAAGCCGAAATAAGGCAGGTCACAGCCAATTATCATTTGGGGTGTACCAAGAAAGGTGAAATCATATTCCCTCAAATAGACCGTGCCGGAATGTGCCGTACAGGAAAGGTTATGCAGTACGGGATAGACGGGCATAGGGTTAAAGGTAATTTCGATGCCGTGGATTGGCTTCATAGTCGCTACATGAAGAAGCAAGGCAGAGAAACTTCTTCCTTTCATTTGAAACAATGCCTATTTGGTGAACACCTTTTGCCGAAAAGGTCTAAAGACATAGTTTGCTTGACCGAGGGCGAAAAGTCCGCTATAATCGCTTCTATGGTATTTCCCGGCTTTGTTTGGGTGTCATGTGGTGGGAAGCAGGGTTTAACCCCCGAAAGATGCAAATCGCTTTCCGGTCGTGATGTCATTGTGTATGCAGATGCGGATGCAACGGAGGAATGGCAGGAGAAAATAAAGAAACTCGATTATTGCCGAAGTATAAGTTTGTCGGATTGGGCAAAAGATGAGGTTTCGGGTAGTAAACGTGACATTGCAGACTTGATACTGGAGCAACGCAAGCCGATAGAGAAGCCGACTACGATATGTGATGTTTGCCGATGGATGGATGAGTTAGGAATACCGAAAGGGCGTATCACTTTTAATATTTGAAGCTATGGAAGTAGAAGTAATCCACGGTCAGATTATCGCAAAGGCTAACCATTATCAAGCCGTACCGGGAAAGTTCGGGAGAAAGCGCATTATCAAGGATGAAAAGATACGAGCCTATGAAAGCTCTTTCGTTGAACAATGCAAAGTATATCGAAACAGGCGTATTTCAGGGCGTTTTCGCTTGTTTGTCCGGGTGTTCCATAGTTCGGTAAGGTTCGACCTTGATAACAGCTTAAAGACGCTTCTTGATTGCTTGCAAATGGTAGGCGCAATAACGGATGATAACCTTTGCTTTCAGATTGAAGCGGAAAAGAAGATAGACAAGTATCACCCCCGGATAGAATTTGCCTTGCTGGAGGTGAACGAGCAGAAACAGATATTTTATTAACAATTTAATTTTTAGAGTATGAACAATGAAAGATTGCTGCATTTGGCAGAAAAGTACGGAACTGAATTTGCGAAAGAGGTTCTGAAAAATGAGGGTGGCCAGCACACTGAGAAATCAGAGAGTGAAACAGTTGCCGACATGATTAATCAGGGAACAAAGAAAGTACTTTCCGACCGCAAGGAAAAGGAAGAAGCACAGGTAAGAGAAAACCTAATCACATGGGGAGGAATGAGAAGATGAAACAGAAACGTATTTTAATCCAAGAAGAATACAACAGACGACTGGGGTATAATTTCCATGTTGCCATTGGCAAGTTGAGGGAAACACTCACCAACGAAAAGTTGGGAGAAGTAGGCTTAACGCTGGATTCCGAAGCGTTGAGAGATATTCTTTCGGGTGGTGGTGAAACAGAAGCCAAAGTAAGGGAAATGCTCAATGAGCAGCTTTTAAGCGGCTACCAGCTTCCGGCAGTCAAAAGGAGCAACGAGGGTTTAGCCGAAAAGCTACTGAAGGACTTCCTTAAAATGGCGGCGGCAGCCAAAAGCACGATGTCGGAATTTCGGTTTATCCCGGCTGAATGTTTCTATGTGGATGGTGCAGGGCGTATCGAACTTGACAAGCAGGGCGCGGATATGCTGAAAGAGGCAAGCAACCTCTACATTGACAAGCCGGAACAAATTGAGGTTTATAACCAAGCCTTGAAAGCATTGGACGAGGTGAAGAAACTGGAGGGAATGGCAAGCAAGTACAAGTGTACCTCTTTCGGTTCTCGTGGTGTCCTTGCCATGATTCCTGGCAATGAGATAGTAGTCCGACCTGATAATGTGGTGGAATGTCACCCCGATGGGCTTTGGATGCGAGCGAGATAAATTTATTCCGGGTAGGTTTGCCATACGGATAGCCTACCCGGTTGTAAAAAACAACTATTTAACAATAAAACAACATTGATATGGCTTTTAAGAAAGGAGAATCGGGAAACCCCAAAGGCAGACCGAGAGGTGCAAAGGGGAAAGCTACTACCGACTTAAAAACGTGGGTGGCTGAAATCCTTGACGGTGGGCGTGAAAAGTTTGAAAAAGCGTTGAATTGCATACCGCCACAGGATTATATCAAAACATTCATGGGGCTTTTAAGTTATTCGCTTCCAAAGTTGCATAGTATGTCACCGGATGAACTATTGGAGGCTGAATATCAAAAGCTGGAGGAACTTTTAGAGAGTGCCCCCGATGAGGCTATTAACGAGATTGTAGAACGTATGAACAGACTGGAAAATGAATCAAGAAGAACGGCAGCAGAAGATTGACAGCATTATGTCAAAAGTGAAGAAAAACCGTGTATCGGGCAAAGGAATACCCATAGAACTATGGATTATCGGGCAAGACCCGGCACACCCACGCTTTGATGAGTGGCTGATATGTTGCACGGAGGAAGTAGATGATTACTTTGCCATGACCGGAAAGAAAGACCGGGATTCCGTGTTTGCTGAATATGTACGCAAATATGGCAGACGGGAAAGGAGGGAGAAATGAAAGACGAGGTTAAAAAGTTAATGGCACGTGTCAAAGGAACTAAGCCCCATTATTTCATACAATACACCGTTGAGGATGGCGAGGTAGTGATACTCGAAGCTCGTAAGACATTCCCAGTTGATGGCAAGGAACATCCTAATATGATTTGGGGCGATGCAATGGCAGAACTCCGACCGGAGAGGGAAGTTATAGCCAAGTATGAAAAAGACGGTGTAGACGAAGAAAAAGCGGCTCTATGGCGTAAATATTGGGAAACAGATAAAGATAGTAATATTGAATAACATTTAAGAATATGCTTAGAACATTTATTATCGGTGGACGTGTCTATGAGATGCAGTCGCCAAGCGTGAATAACATTATCAAAGCTAATGAAATACTTGGAGAATTGGCAAGTAATAACCTTGAAGATGCGTTCAGCAAGAAAGATGAATGTACGCTTTCAAAAGGATTGTCCTCTCTTTGTGGAGAGAAACACTCGTTTACCAAAGGCAGTAAGGAAGAACTCATAGAAGTATTGGTAACACTCTATGGAGACATTTTTTCCTCTTTGAGGAAATTGCAAACAATGTCCGAAAATCTTTCTCTCTTAACCGCCAAACCCAAATGAAGATAGATAAAGACTTATCCGGTTTTGACGAGGTGGATAAATGGGAGGACGAACTTTGGGATACCGTTGCCGATATCGGACTCGATGCGGTGCGGTTCGCCAAAGAAAACGGAGAATATAAAAACCATACGCATAACCTTCGGAACGCTCCGGGGTATGCGGTGGTTAAAGATGGGGAAATAATAAGGATGGAAGTTCCGGCAGACGGAAATCATGCGGAAGCCAGAAAAGAAACCGAGAATTTTATCAACAATGGAGAAAAGCCGCAGAACGGGCTGATATTGGCAGATGGTATGCCTTATGCTTCATTCGTGGAATCCAAAGGGTTTGAAGTCTTGAGTGGTGCCGCTCGACATGCTTATGGAGAATTAGAAACGAAATTAGGTAATTGATTGTTATGGCAGGATTGAAATTTACATTTGAAGCGGACGTACAGAAACTTGTACAGACCCGTAAAGAGATAGGGAAATTGAGGAAAGAGATAGAAAAGATGCCCTCAGATTCCCCACAAATAAAAGTATTACAAAATAGGCTTGAAAAGTTGAAAGAAGAATATTCCAAATTGGAATCCATCCTTTCCAAAGTGCAGTTGATGGCAAAAGAAGCCGCAAAAGCCGACGACCTGATAAAGCAGACCCAAAAGCAAACGGAAGAAACCGGGAAAGCTACGGACAACTTCAAAGCGGAAGCCGATTCTTTGGCAGAACTTGAAAAGCAGTCGAAGAGATTAACGAAAGAGTGGTTGGACATGTCTGAGGCTCAAAGAAAGTCTTCCACCGGACAGGGAAAGGCGAACGAGATTGCAACCATCAATGCCCAAAGAAAGATAGAACTTGACGGTCTGAGAGTCTTGCAAAAGGAGTATGTAAATACGAAAAAGGTACAGGACTTGCAGGAAGGTTCTATAAAGGCTCTGAGGGCGCAACTGAGTAACCTTAACGCCTTGTACGATTCTTTGGGGAGAGGTCAGCGTAACGGGGCTTACGGCAAAGAACTGATAGCAAGTATTCAAGCTGTCACAAAGGAACTTTCCGAAGCAGAACAGGCTTCAATGAGGTTTCAAAGGAATGTCGGCAACTATGCTTCCGGCTGGAATGGCCTAAGTGTGCAGGTGCAGCAGGTGGCAAGGGAATTACCATCTTTGGCATTTGGCTTGCAACAGTTCACTATAGCAATTAGCAATAACCTGCCGATGCTTGCTGACGAACTACAGAAGTCAAGAAAAGAATTTAAAGCATTGAAAGCAGAGGGTAAAGCCGCTACCCCGGTATGGAAGCAGTTTACCTCATCATTATTCAGTTGGCAAACCGCTTTAGTTGCTGGAATAACCCTTTTCTCTGTTTATGGGAAAGAAATCATATCCTGGGTAGGCTCTTTGTTCACTGCCAAGAAAGCCTTGTCAGAAACTTATCAATCGTTAGAAGATTATCAGAAGAAAGTAGGTGAAACTTCCGGTTCTGTCATATCCACACTGGAACGCTTATCGCAAGGATGGAAGCGATTAGGCGGTGATATTGATGCACAGAAGAAATTCATCTTAGAAAACAAGGATGCCATTGACAGCATGGGCGTTTCTGTAAACGATGCGGCAGAAGCGGAAAGGCTTTTCAATACGAACAAAGATACTTTCATCATGGGGCTGTTGCAACGGGCCAAGGCTACGGCCACGATGGAACTTGCAGCGGAAGAATACAAGAAAGCTGTACAAAAGGTGATGGAAGCGGATGCCATGCCGGATAAGAAAACATACAAGCATTATACAGGAACATTATTTCATGGTAGATGGGAAACAAGAAGCTATGACAACCCGGAAAAAAAGAAAGCACAGGAACAGGCAGATGATTTCATAAAGTCCGGTACTGAACTCGTGATGAAATATGCCCAATTCTCCGAGGAGGAACGGAAGATTTTGGAATCTATGGGAGCAAAGACCACCCAAACAATGATAGATGGTTCTGTGGAAGCCATAGAAGCCGCCATAAGCCTTAAACAGCAATCCTTGAAGAAAGTCACTAACCCAAAGGATTATAAGCGAATAGAGGCGGAAATAAAGGCGGAACAAGCCAAGTTAAAAGCGATTACAGGCGAAAAGAATAAGATTGCCACCTCTAACTATATTGATTCCTATGCACAATCCAAAGAGATAGAGAAAGCCTCTCAGGAAATCAAAGACACTATTACTAAATCCGAAATCAGCATCAGACAGAAGCAAATAGACCTGATGGCAGACGGTTCGGAAAAGCAACTGGCACAAATACGGCTGGACTATGACAAGCGGTATGATGAAATCCAAAAGGAAGAACGGGAGCTTTTACAAAAGCTGCAGGATGAGGAGCGCAAGCAATGGGAGAAAGAAAACCCGGACTTCAAAAAGAAGAACTTGCAGTTTACCACTTCGATAACTTCCTTATCACCCGAAGATAGGGCACGATTTGACAAGGAATACTCCTTAGCCTATCAAAAGCAGGAAAAGGACACCCAAACACTACTTAATAACCTGCTTGCCAAATACCGAGACTATGATGCACAGAGAACGGAGGTAGAACGGCAGGGGAATGAGGATATAGCGGCTTTGCAAGCACAGCGCACGGATGCCAATGCGGAAGAGATAGACCGTGCTATAAATGTGGCCAAGGACAAAATGAAAGAAGGCATTCAACAAGTCAATGATGCGCAGGCGGCAGCGGCCACCAAGGATAATAGTTTCTTTAAATTGTTATTTGGTGATGTTTCTTCTATGTCCTTCGGTACGCTTCAAAACCTCATTGATCAGGCTAAACAACTCAAAGAATACCTTTCCGGCAATGGTGACTCAAAAGGTATCACCTTCATTTCAAAAGATCAGCTTGAAGCTATAGAGAAAAGTCCGGCTGAATTGGATAAGCTAAAAAAGGCTCTTGATAAATTGTTGGGAAGTTCCAGTGAGGGAAGCGGCAATAAATGGGAAAGTATCTTTGACACATTCAAAAAGGGATTCGCAGGGCTTCAAGGAGCTAAAGGTTTCAAGGAAATATCCGGTGCGATAGGAACAATAAGCGGTGCGGCAGAGAATGCAGCCGGAGAACTGGCCGATATGTTCGACCAAATGGGGAATACCGAAGTAGCGGATGCCCTGAACGGAATACAACAGGTGATGGGTGCAGTCTCCAACATCGGACAAGGATTTGCCAAAGGAGGTCTTATCGGTGGCATAGGCGCAGCGATTGGCGAAGCGGCAAATTTCATTGGCCAAGCTTTTGCAGCCAACGCCCGGCACAAAGCGGCTTTAAGGGCGATTATGAACGAGACCATAGCCCAACAAAGAGAATACAATCTTCTTTTGATGCAGCAGAACTTAGAATATGAGAAAGCTACTACGATATTCGGAACGGATGCCTACGGCAAAGCTGCTAATGCCGTTAAGGTCATGAAAGAGGCTGTAGCGGATTTGAAAGAAGAATTAGCCGGTACTACCGAACAGAAGCAAAGCCAATCTAAAGACGCTTTATTTAAAAAGTTCTTCGGTGTTTCCAACCCACAAGCGGAACTCAAAAAGGCGTATGCCGGACTTGCCAACATTGAGATAAAAACCGGACACAAGAAAACCGGACTGTTCGGCTGGGGAAAAGGGAAAGACATCTATTCTTCTATCCTTGACGTGTACCCTCAGTTAGTGGATGCCAATGGCAAGTTTGATAAGAGTTTGGCAGAAACTATAATAAACACCCGTGAAATGTCCGATGAGAGCAAAGCTGCCTTGCTGAACATGATAGATTTAGCACAACAAGCGGAAGAAGCTTATAATCATCTCAACGATTATTTTACTGATATTTTCGGTGAGTTGGGCGGTACAATAACGGATGCGCTCGTAGATGCTTTCTCCAATGGTACGGATGCGGCACAAGCATTCACGGATTCAGTCTCTGATATGCTGGAGAAGTTGGCGAAACAGATGGTTTACTCTGTCACCCTTGCCCCCTTGCTGGAGAAAGCGCAAAAAAAGATGATGGACGTGATGCAGAATACCGGGTTGTCCGATGAACAGAAGCTCGACAAGTGGACGGGGATTCTCAATAATCTTGTAGGGGATGCGATAAACCAACAGGAACTGGCCAATAGATTATTGGAAGAATACCAGCAGACAGCCAAAGAGCAGGGATTTGACATATTTAAGCCGGAAGGATCTTCACAATCATCCACGTCAAGAGGATTTGGTACTGAAATGACACACGAGGATGCCGGGGAGCTAAGCGGCCGGTTTACCGCCTTACAGATTGCCGGGGAGGAAATAAAGAATCAAAGCATCATGCAAACAGATTTACTTTCAATGATTAATGAAAAAATGCCATTGATAACAGGAGAGGCAAATTCAACTGGTAATTTGCCGGACATTGCAGGGCGGGCAAAAGAGGCAGCATCCAATAGTTACCAGTCGGTGAACATTATATTCCCTGATGCAAAGCTGGATTCCTTAACAAAGGAGGTCTCCGAGTTAAAAGTGATAGTGAACGACATGAGAAATTTACAGGTCGATGGAAATCTCGAAAGGATGGTAATCAGTGAAGACGTCAGGAAAATGGCAAAGAACAGCCCGAAAATACTTGCCAATACGGACGATATGAAGCGGAGTCTAAGATAGCCATAGAGCAAAAATGCTCATTGGTGAAAATCAACTACTTATAAAAGACCTCGTATCAATTGGGATATAAGGCCTTTATGAATATAGCAAAATAGTTATATTTTATTTGGTAGGGTTATAGCAAGTAATGATGCGTATGCGTGAAATCAAGCGAAAAACAAGCGTTGTTTCAAGATTATTCTACGGTCATACGCGCGGAAAAACGGTTAGAAAATGCCGAATTTGCCGATGCTATAAAAAAAGACAAGGAACGGCTGAAAACGAGCTGAAGTGGATTACTTTGGAGTACGCGCGTATGACTTCGGAAAATACTTCTTGATATGCTGTAGCCTGTTCTGCTTTTCAATGGAGCAGCATTTGCCCCTTTTCTAAATATAGCAAAATAGTTATGTTTTTATTTGGTGGTTTATAGCAAAAACGCTATATTTGCACTGTCTTAATAAATAAACGGTCTTTTAAATTATGAAGTACAATCAGTTTTTTGCGGAACTTACCGCAGCAGGTTGTTACGTTCTTAGGCATGGGGCTAATCACGATATTTGGTACAGTCCTAAGACGGGAAACAAGTTCGCTTTGTCAAGGCATGGCAAACAAGAAGTACCTACCGGAATGGAACGTAAAGCAAGAAAGGTTCTTTTGGGGGAGTAATCCCCCTACCTTTTGCGCTTCATGGCTGAAAGATCGTTTTTGTTGAGGCAATGGGGTACGGTAATAGTGCCGTACTCCTATTTTAAAGAAATGGATATGAAAGTAACTGTAATTATGGAAAAGGCGAGCGATGGGTATTACTCATGCTTTGCCGAGGAAGATTTGCCCGGCTTCGGGTTGGCTGGATATGGAGATACGGCAGAAGCCGCCAAAGAGGATATGATGGAAGCGTATGAGGAAATAAAGGAGATGCAGGCAGAAGAAGGCAAGGAAGTGCCGGAACTGGAGTTTACCTACAAGTATGACATGCAATCCTTTTTCAACTATTTCTCATTTCTGAATGTTACTAAGGTTGCAGAGTTGGCAGGTATTAACGCTTCATTGATGAGGCAATACACTTCCGGTGTGACAGCAGCCGGACAAAAGCAATATGATAAGATAAGGGTAGCGGTGGAACGTATATCTAAAGAACTTTCCGCAGCTACTTTCTAAAGATAGTGTACCGCTGTGAAGCGAGACCGTTTAATTAAGACAATGAAAAGCCCGTTCCGGTGATTATTGGGACGGGCTTTATAATTATTTCATCTGTTCAGCCTATAGATTTCACCAATTATCGACATTGGTAACACCTTTTAGAATTGCATCTTTCAACTTTAATATAACGATTTGCGACCAAATATGGCTATTAACAAAAGCTTGTGCAGTCGTTTTTTTGAAAGAACCTTCTTTGAATGGATAACATTCATTGGGTTGCCATTTATAAAGCGTATCGCCTATAGGTAATTCATATTCTTGTATAGTAGTTGTTATTCGGAACTTATTATCTTTTATGTCAACACGTATAATTATCCATGAATTTACTATTTGCCCATCCATAAAATTTCTTGCAATTTCTGGAATATACCCTTTCCCAATTACTGATCCTGCATCTTTATCGTTTAACTGTATTACAGACTTACCATCATTGAAGGAATGAATAAACCAATTATTTACTTCAACATAAATTTCATTTTTGGATTTAGATACCGAATCTATCACAATAGACCTTGTTATGGCATTATTTTTATCAAGGCTATACAATTCTTTCAACTTTAAAGCTGATTGCACGTAATCTATTTTGTTCTTTTTGAAAATAAGTTCCTTTCCTTGATACTTTTTAAATTCTGTATCTGTTATTATTTGCCCTTTAGCTGATAATCCAAAGGCTATTAAAAGCAAGAATATAATTTTTCGCATCATAACTTTTTCAAGTTTAGTAATGCACAAACGTACAAAAGCAAATTGCAAAAAGCAAATTTATAATGCTATTTCTACTTTAGTCTATTCTATTTTGATATTGATATTCTTTCCGCAATGGGGACAGGTGAGAGAAAGACTGTCTTTCTTACCTACAATTTCATCTTTTGACACTAACAACTCCCATATTTCTACACCTAAAGCGTCAGCAATCTTTTCCAACGTAGTGTATGAAGGTTTTCCGGCTACAATTTGAGCAAGCCCCACAGTACTCATACCCAACTTTTCGGCAAACTCTTTTTGAGTATAACCTTTTTCTTTTATTACTTCTTTTATCCTCATAAGTATATCCTTTAATATTTGTAGTGCAAATATAAGTGAATAATTTATTTGTTATAGTATTTACTTTAATAATAGATGTTAAATATAAGTATTTTCTTTATTTATTTCATGGTTTATTAAAGTAAATACTATATCTTTGCATTGTCAAAGTTAAACAATAAGATATAAGCCTTATGACAAAAGAAGATTTAAACCAGATGTGCAGAGAATACCAACAGGTATTAGTAATGAGTGAAGCAGAAGTATTCGCCATGTACGAAGAAAGCAAAGCTGAGTGTGTAGCTTCTTTTGAGGTAGAGATTGACCTTTGGGAAAATTATTTTGGGTATAGATACTAATAAAATATACGATTATGGCAACGAATTTCAAAAAACAAATGAGTGAGTTAATGAAGCAAGCTTGGATGCTCGTTAAAGTGTACGGCTTTTCAATGGCTGATGCAATGAAACAAAGTTGGAAAGTCCTCAAATTGAAAGCAGCTTTGAAGAAAGGTGTGGTAAAGTTCTACTATCAGAAGCTGAACGGTGAAATCCGTACTGCATGGGGCACATTGAAAGAAGGATTAATACCTGAAACAAAGGGCACAGAGCGCAAAAAGAACGAGAGCCTTATAACTTACTACGATAACGAGAAACAAGCGTACAGAAGCTTTAAAATAGCAAATTTAATCAAATTAGGATAATTAACCCGGTGTGGTAGCTACTAAACCCAACTGCCACACCACAAAATATAAACCATGTATTTTCCATTAGAGATTAACGAACAGTTGGCAAATGCCATGAGAGCAACAGCCGAAGCGAAAGCCGAGATTGGCGTATTTATGAAGTCAGAAGAAAAGAATAGCACAAAGCGTGTAAGCATGGAATCTATCAATGAATTAGATGAAATCCTATGTGATGTAGTATGCCGAATTGCAAGTTTAACAAGTAGTGTTATGTCTGCTTGTGCTATTGATGAGAGTGATAAAGAAATAAAGAACCGCCTAAACCTTGAAAACCATGTTTCTGAATGAAAGAGCGCAAGTTCTCATTAAAGAATTGAGAGATAACAGCAACGGAGGTGTAAATACTTATAAAGCCTCAATATGCGATGCAATGTCTATTATCATGTTCATGTATCAAATGCACGCTTCCGATACCGAGAAAGAGATGTTAGCTGATGCCATTGATACACTATCAAACTATAACGAGTTGCTAACCGCATTATCAAAAGAGAAATGAAACTCTATATCATCATGCTGGTAGTAGGTCCTATCCTGCTGCTGGCGACTAACAGCGAATTTTGTTTGAGTAATATAACCGGGCTGGCAATGATGTATACTGCTGGCCATAAATTGAATATTTTTTATGCCTGAGTCACAAATTATAAAAGTCATACCAAGACCATTAAAAGACGGTTCTACCAATTACACAATAGAAACAGTTGTTGAGGATTGGGGAAAGAATAACATAGTTCTCACACATGAGGAGGCTATAAAATTACGAAACAAGCTGGACGAAATTCTCACGATTAAGAACGAAAGCATGAATAAAGTTAAAATAGAAGTATCAAAAGGTGCTGCTGGTTGGATAGAACGCTTTCAATGCAAAAGTGATTTAGACTTAGAGATTTCTTCAGTACGTGATATAATGTTTCATGTATTGGACGTGTGGTTTGATGATGCTATTTCCGATGAAAAGGCGAAAGATATGCTTAACACTTTGTATAATGTCGAGACTATCATAAAATCATTAGGAGAATAAGCCATGCAGACAGTAGAATTAAAATTGATAGTCGAAAAGCTTGCATCATGCAGCGATGAGTTTGTAAACCAGTACACGATATTCAAAGAAGACACTTTGATGGAGCTTCCAGAAGAGTATGATAGATTTATACGTGGCATTTGCGATTGCTACGAGGCGTTAGGCGTGGTTATCGGTACTGCCGAAGTGGAGAACATCAAAAATAGAAGATAACAGCAACGCCCGAAGCTGTAAGAGGGCAACCAAATAATAATGATATGGACGAAGATAGAGTTTTGACAATGGCAAAGAGTGCGCTAAAGCAGGCGAACATCATTCGCTATGAGAACGGACACGAGATAATAGATGTAAGCCTGTTGCGCACAATCCCGGACGGTGAACTTATGAAGTATCGCAACGTGGGCAAAACCACGATTGAGAAGATACAGGAAATAAGAAAGTCGCTTGATTGGTTATAATACGAAAATGCAAAGAGAGGGAGTTTCAGAAATGGGATTCCCTTGATTTGGATAAATGCGATTAAATAGCTTATTTTGTACTATAATCTTAGATGTTGTGCAAATGTTGTGCAACTCATATTTAGGTTATTAATTACCCCTCTTATTTTCAGTGTATTACATGTTATTGCACGCTATCAGATGGATATTGAACGTCTGTCACAGTTGCAAGACATTATCGACAAGTTCAATGCGGCCAACACAGCCGACCAACGTACAATCTTGCAGGAGATTATCGACTTCATTGTTGATGATTATCGTCAGATCCTGCTCGCTCCACACAAGCGTATGGATATCGTTGTTCCTGAACTGTTGATGACCGGAAAGGCGCAGGTCCACTTGGCAGACAACAAAGAGAATATCGAATTGCTCGATATTGAGTTGCCGTTCCATTTCCTTACTCCAGAAGCTTCAGCAAAGGATAAGTTTATCACTTACTTGCAACAGGAGATTCAGAAATTGAAAGCCAAATACGGTGTATTCTCCAAGATGATTATGTCTCGTGGCACATTCATGAAGAATATCGTAGGTGCTTCTGAGTTCGGAGATAAGTTTAAGATGATTCTTGGCGAACGTGAGTTCATGGTTAACGCAGGTTTGGTAACAGACCAAATGGCCTCCAGTGTGTTTACGGGAATCGGGCTTCCGGCAATTGAAATCAAGGAAGATTATGTAGAAAATCAAGCGGGTGAAAATATCCAGATTTATGCGGACGATCGCATTACTCTGTTACAGAGTGATAATGTGATGCGTATGCGTCACCATAAGCCGTATGTTATGACTGATCCGGTTCCGGGACGTTCTTACAATGCCGCAGAAGGTCAGATGTCCGTATGTAACTATCGTGATGAAGAAGGTAGATACATGGAGTACACCGCAGAGTGGATTCCAGAGTTTATCGCCCCGAACAAGATTGTGAACATTGACCTTTCGACAATGAACGTATGACGGTAAACGAATACATATCACAGAAGTTTCAGTCTTTCGGCATTAACTTGTCGGAAGCTGACCTTTTGGATATGTGTCTGAATGCGGAGATAAGCGGAGAGGACGAGATGAACGAGGATTGTTACGGTCGTGTCTCCGTGGCGATTGCGAAGTTCATCCCCTCTCTATTGCTTCGTGCCACTTCAATCAGTGAAAGCGGTTTCTCGATGTCTTGGAACATTAAAGGTATCAAGGACTACTATTCACTCTTGTGCAAACAGTACGGATTGAAAGACGAATTAAGCAACAAACCCAAATGCACTTTCTTATGATATTCGCTCCACACATATTGCAGGTAAAAGTTATCACCCCGATGGAAAAGGATGAGTTTGGCAGACCTATCCCTGGTATGGGTGGTGAAAGCTGGCAGGATGTATGTAAGTGCCGTTGTGACGATGTGAGTGCGGAAAAGAAGGTATCTATCAATGGTGTTCTTTACGATTTCAAATATAAAGTTGTCTTTGATAAACCGTCAAAAGTTGAAGCAGGCACAGAAGTTCGTTGTTTGAATCCCGATGGAAGCATAAGAGGTGAAGGGGTTGTTAAAAGCCCTTTAGAAACAAACTATTTTCTTTATAGACAGATATGGTTGGAGTAGATGCGGACTTTTCAGATGTTGACCAATTCTTTCAAGGCGGAGAATGGGAAGTTGAAAAGAAGATGATTGATGTGGGCGATGAAGCCGTGAAGTACGCAGAGGAACACGGCGATTATCAAGACCATACGCTCACTTTGAGAACGTCCAATGATTACGATGTCGATAAAGATGGTTTGACACTTTATAATGATGCTGAATCGCCAAAAGGTTATCAATATGCGTCTAACGTGGAATCTAAAGGGTTTGAAGTTTTGAGTGGTGCCGCTCTATATGCGGAGAAACGATTAAAAGAAGAATTTGAATGATAGTAACTACCGACATAGGAAACATTCTCTATCGAGATTGTAAGGATTTTGGGATAAAAATCGTACCTGATGGGGAAACTCTAACGGGCGAATTGAAGTCTGAAAGGATTGTTATCCACGCAAAGAAACAACAGCCGGGTACTTATTGGAAGAAGTCTTTCGCTGAGGTGAATTTTTGTGTTCCTGATTTGAGCGAGAATGAAGCGAATGCTATCCGTCTTAATGAACTTGAAAGAGAAGTCATGAAACATTTCGATGATGTGGTAAGCATCTATGACGGTACTACCTACAATTACTCTATCGAATCAATCGGTACGGAAAAAGACACAGCTTTGAAGTGTCACTATGTGAATGCGAGAATTTTATTTGAAGTATTAAATGTAAAATGATATGAAACCATTTATAGGAATTAAGAAAATTTGGTATGGTGAACCTATTGAAGCGCCCCTTACTGCGTCTGCATTGAAAACGTGGCTCAGTAGTGCTACCGAAGTGAAGAACTCCCATCAAGATACATGGGGATATACAGAGGATGATCCATCCGTTACGGACTATATCAATGAGTTAACGGGAAAAACGTATTACCGTGATATAACAGCTAATGGGGCAAAAACAATAGCGTTTACACTCGGTGAATATGGGTTTGAAGATAAAGTAGCTTTACAAGGAGGAAAGTTGGTCGGATCAGGTGACGGATGGGAAGCACCTGAAAACCCAGAACTTGTTTATAAAGCAGTTGTTGGTATGACAAAAACAGGAAACTATGTTGTGTTCACTTATGCCGGTATCGTTGGAAAAACAAACTTTGTGGAGAAAAATATGGGACTTGGCGTTTCCGCTGTAGCTATGGATAATCCGAATGATGGAGTCTCTGACGAATATTGGTTTAACGGAGAAAAGGTTGATACCCCATCGGAATCATCTTTACAATCTTTAAGAGCAAAATCCGTGGATTAAACTTTTGGTGGTTTAAGGTTAAGTTTTCAGGATGGCGGTGGGTGGTTACTCACCGTCTTTTTTAGACTAAAAAAATTATGGATAACGCTGCAAAAATAGTAAATAGTGCTGTTCTCGGGATGGATTTTGAAACGGTAATAGTAAATAGCAAAGCATACGTGATTAATCCTCCTACGATTCATAAAATAGCTGGTGTAGGATATTATCTATCCGATTTGAAGGATGCAATTACGGTCATGGATATGCTTCGCTCACTGAAAGATGTAGAAATGGCTTCTCGTGCTCTTTCATGGCTCATAATAGGGAATGAAAGCCTTAGCGAAGAATTGTCGAAAGGAACATTTGATGAGGTGGTAGAAGCATTGGCGATAGGTCTTTCCATGATTTCCGCTGAAAATTTTTGCAGGCTGTCAGTTTTAGCCAAGAACGTAGCAAATCTGACAGCAAAACAGAAGTAATAGGCAATAACTGCCTGCTCGGACAGATTGCATCGTTCATAGAAAATCTGCATCTGTCTTATGATGAAGTGGTAAATCAAATTCCATATAGAAACTTAGTAATAATGCAAAAAGATAAACTTCACACCGCATATGGAGAGGTTATGGAAGAAGTGTCAGAAGAAGAGTTTTTCAAAAGGAAAGGTAATAATCCGTTGAAGTAAAAATGGTAACGGGTAAAATAAAAGCCGGAGAAATCCGGCTTCTATAACGCTAATAGAATTAGTATTCGGATGAAAAAGTATATGGAAATTAAAACCCCTACACCTATAGTTGTTTTTGTAATCCAATTATGCTCAAAAATATCCCAATAATACATACCTCCATCTCCCCATTGATGTGCTACTTTCTTTGCCATCCAATAACCGATTCCTATTAGTGTCATACCGATACCTAAGCCTAAGACATATCTTCGTTCTATGAATTGTATATCAAACATCATAGATGAAGCCGAAAGTAATATTCCACAAAGTAGAACTAACTTCCACCAATGGTCTATTTTAAACAAATTTCCTATTTCCATACTTTTTTCTTCTTAGTACCTTATTTAATTAATTCAGCTTCTAATAGATAACTATTTGGTTTTAGTTCCATTTGATAATATTTGATATCCCTACTTGCTAAGGAAGCTTTTATAAGTTCTTTGTCGGATTCCGGCATTCGAAAGCCAAAATATATTCCAGTGACGGATTCGGGTGATATTCCAAGTAAACCAGAGGAATATAAAGTTATTCTAATTTCCTCTTCACGTTCCCATGCCATTGATTTAGTAGCGATTAAACATTTTAAAAATTGTGTATCATCTACTAAATTATCGGTTATGCTATTTATTGAAAATTCTGGGATATCATTTTTATATTGAACATTGAAAATGCTATGTAAGTGTCCCTTTGATATAGACTTTTTTAGCTGTTCAAAATCATATTCAATACAAAAACCTTTATGCCCATTAGCATAATATGCCCATAGTAATTCATTAAAGACTGTTTTGCTTAAAGAGAATATTCCCAATTTAGTTCTTACTTGGTCTACTATCTTTGCGTAATTATCTTTTGCTATATTTTTAGGGAGTCCACTTTTCTCGATGAAATCAAAAACTTCATACATCTTACTATCATTGACTATAGTTTCAGATGGGTCATTGAGGTGCTGTACTGTTGGCGCATATATTTGGTTATTGACAAGAGTCAACAAGTCTCTATATATATCAGATCTATATTTATATAATTTCATAGAATTGAAGTTTGTTGTTAAACTCTACATTCTCTGTTTGGTGACGGGATATATTCATTTTTTCCTTTTTCTATTCATTTTTGCTTTATAATTATTTAGGGGCTGTAAATACTGAGATATACTTGATAAAAAGTAATCAGCCGCCAGCTTGTAGTTACCATATTCCTCCTTTGTTATAGATATTGCTGCATGGGCAATTCTATCTCTGGTTTTCCAAAGGGATTTTTGATTATTTTGAATGATTAAATTATAATAATTAGGGTTGCCGTGATAAGTATTGTTTAAAATTCTCCATTTTTTATTTATGAAATCCAGCTTATCTGGGTATTCTTCCATTTTTTCGTAATATCTTAATAGTTTTAGAGTGATTTCAATTCTGGACCATAATATCAATATAGCAAAACCGTATTCATTTACACTAACTAAAGCATGAATTCTGTGTTTGTAATATTTATCATCTAAAGCTTTGAATGCTTTATACGCCTTGTCTGCTAATTTAGTCTGCTCTTTGCTCATTTTAAATATGTTTATTATACTTCCTCTATCTTAAGTTTTTTTTACAATTGGGGTAGGTGATTAATATTTTGCATGTCCGTTCTCATCAAAATCAAATGGCAATTCCATCTGTCCTATTTGCCGCATTTTCATCTTTTTGAAGTTGTCGCAGAATTGTTTCATATTGTCAGATACTTGAAATAAGGTGATTACTTTGTTTATCTGCTTTTCAAGGTTAGGCTCCCCGATGTCGAGGGTTAGCAACTGGTGGTATCGGCTGGTTCTGTTTCCAGACTCGCTTTTGGGAGTTTTCTTCTTTAGTTCGTCAAGGACACCGTTAGGTAGTTCCTCGTAAATGAACATATTAGTCCATTTTCCTATAATGCCTGGTCTTTTTTTTATGCCATTTACTGTAAAATCCCAACCATTCAATCTGAATAGTTCTTTATAAAACACATCAGGAAAACGTTTCTGCCACGGAAGAAGCTCTTCTGATATGTATGCCTTCAGAATTTTTTGTAGCTCATCTTTTTCTCGGTCATATTGATATCCAGTAGCTTCATCGACAAGGGCAGTAATTCCAACTCTTGCAAAAGCACGTATCAGAATTTCACATTGATCTGCTATTATTGCTTGTCTTGGAGATAATTCTATTTCTTTTCTTGCCTGAAGAAACACATCGCAAATGTCTGCTAATGCTTCTGCATTATATCCATTAATTTTTTTACTTCCATCAAAGCAACTTATCGGTTCAAAGTGGCCCGATGTTAAGTATTTAACAATGAATGGATTGAGCGTTTTTTGAGTTAAATAACGCGCTAATCTGGTCCCAGAGGTTTGCTTACCTTCTTCTGTATCTGTCATTTTTAGTGCCTCTTGCATTCCACGCCCAGATAATATACGAGTTCCATCATCCAATACATAACATGGAATGATAAGACCATTTAAGTCGAGTTCTCCTTTGTATTTTATCTTTTTACTACTTTCCATACCACTTTCTAATTTTACAATTTCTCCGCTAACTTCTTAATATCCTCCTATTGATAATGTGAAAAATATTTTCAATTCAGATGTTACAAACTGTTTCGTTGGCAGTTTATTGATAAATTTTTGATCTACTTCTCTCGAATAATAATTGTAATTTCATTATCATTTCCTCCATTTTCAAGACATCGCTTAGCGTCTAATAGTACTCTAATGGTTGGTGTATTCCATGTTGTAATTCTGCTAAAGCATTCAGAAGCTCTTCCCAACTCGGTTTGATTTTCTTGTGTAGAATTAACAGCTTTATCTATTTTGTCTGTAAGTATTCTTTCTGCATCATCAATGTTGTATCTTTTATCGCCTGTGTAGGGTAGTTTATAATTTAATCCATCCTCGTTTTTTATTGGCGTTATACTTTGTCCATATACCTCTTTGATTGCCGATTCTATTTTACCTTTTGGAGATGAACAGCTTAATAGGAAGAATGAAAGCAATGAGATTCCAATAAATATCTTTTTCATAATCGTGTGTTTTTATAATATGTTAATATTTTTGCAAATCAACACATAAAACCACACAAAAGCAAATTATTTTGACTTTTCTTTGATTTCAGCCATAAATTTCTCCAATTTGGTTATCGTGGTGGTTTTGTAGGACTATGGTAACGGGTAAAGAAAAAGCCGGAGGAATCCGGCTTTATTTAATAATATAGCCTATTAGTGAATCAATATCATTTATTATGGCTGGTTTTTTAAAATGTTTTTCCATTTCCTTTTGTATAAGATGAAAAGGAAGATGGATATTATCGATAATGCAAAGAGTATCCTTATCAGTTTTGGTGATTTGTATCTTATCACAAATAATAAAACAGTAAGAGTTAATAATTATTGGCTCAGATATATTGTTTGTGTCAAAATACAACTCGTCAACTTCAACTTCTTGTGAATGGATGTATTTTTTTTTACTATCCTTGATTGTGAATAATTTTCTATAAGCGTCATGACGCACAAAAAGATACGGCATATGCTTGTATTTAACAACGCTTATTCCAGGTACTAATTCGTTAGGGTTTACCATACTCTTATTCCTCCATCTTAAATTTTTTCCCACAGTTGGGGCAGGTGATAGTATTCTTGTCCTCTTCCAGTTCATCAACAAAGAAGTCTCCAACTTTACAACCAATTACATCTGCTATCTTTTGCAATGTATTTACTGTTGGGTTTCTACTGAGATTCTGCGCAAGCGTAACCCTTGTTATTTCAAGCTTTTCAGCGACTTGCTCCATTGTGAAGCCTTTCTGTTTTATTATACTTTTTACGTCCATATTAATGTATGATTAAAATCTATCGCAAAGATAGAATAACTTCCTTTTAATTCAAAACATTATAGTACTAATTTTAAATCTATAATCATACGTAATTATATTAATGTATTTGTATAGTCATAAATATATCTTTTGGTTAATAAATGATAATAATCATACGTTTCTAGCGTTTTTATTTTGTTTTAAATGATTATAGTCATACATTTGTCACATCAAAGTAAACAAAGAACTCTAAAACATACAATTATGAAACGCTACAATTTATCTCAAATCATGAAAGACGCTCATAGATTCTACAGAAGTAATTCGAGAATGGGTAGAACCTTTGGCGAATGTCTGAAACTCGCTTGGACTTGGGCTAAGGATGCTATCAAGTTCAAAGAAGAAAGAGATGCTAAGATAAAAGCCATGGTAGCTAATCAGAAATCGGTAGAGCGTAAATCTTACAATGATAGTAAGATTACTTGGGCTGACTACTACAACTCAAATAGCAAAGGTTATATGGGTAGTCAGTATTGCGGTGATTGAAGTAGGTAGAAACGAATAAATAACTCAAAACATAGAAACTATGGCAATAATCGGATTTACAGATGAACAATTAAAGGTTATCAATAACCTTCGTGACAAGCTTTCTTTAAATGGTATAGCGACAATAGATGCTTATCACGCTATCTTCTTTGTGACAAGTACATTCACCCGTAATCATGCTGAAATGCTTGATAACGCAGGCTTATACTTTGACCTGACAGCGAGTAACGGGTATATGGTTTTGGATGTAATGAAACAAAGTTGAGTTTATGTATTTATTGGTGAAAGTTAGGGACGTTGAGAAACGCCCCTTTCTTTTTAGTCTTGCTTTTGTTTTAGTTCGAGTTTCGCTCCGCAGTTGGGGCAAACGAAAGTTGATTTCTGGCTATCAGAAAATAGCTCGGACATTGGGACATTTATTGCTTCTGATATTTTAATTAATGTGTCAAAAGCAGGTTTGCTCTTTTCATTAATGATATTAGTTATATTTTCTCGACTAATACCAACCCTTTCTGCAAGTTCTTTTGCAGTTACATTTTGCTCTTTCAAGACTTCTTTAATTCTCAGATACATAGTTATTCATTTTATTAATGATGCAAAAGTAGGAAAAGTAATGCAGTAAATCACATATTGCGTGTTAAAGTAATGTTAAATATTACTTTTGATTTGTTTGGTGTGATGCAGTGTGTTACATTTGTGCCAACAAAGTAATTAAATACATAACTAATAAATATAACGACTATGGTAACAAATTTTAAAAACCAAATGAGAGAAGTAATGAACGAGGCTTGGCGCATGTTCAGAATCACGGGCGAAAGTTTCGCAGAGTGTCTTAAAAGAAGTTGGTTGCTTCTGAAACTGAAAGCACAGATGAAGAAAAGAACGGTTCAGTTCTTCTATCAAAAAGTATCGGGTGAGATTCGTCAAGCGTTCGGTACGTTACGTGATGAAGTGATAGCCGATAATGTAAAGGGTACAGGTCGTAAGCCTAATGAAAACCTATTTACCTATTTCGATTGCGAGAAGAACGAGTTTCGTTCATTCAAGAAGTTCAACCTTATTAAAATCGCATGACCATGAAGAAGATTAAATTTTTGAATCGGGTTTACACACCGATTCAATCCGATTACGTTGGATTAGACGACATAGTAAGTATCAACGGTATTGTCGGATGGCTTGATTTCATTGGTGAGGATATGCTTGCCGTGATAGATGAAAAAGACATACTTCATAAAATAGCAACCGAAGAGATTCATTCTGTTGTGAAGTACACGAATTTCATAAACGGAAACATGACTAATATACCTATTCAATCATTAATAAAAGCGGCTTGATTATGTTGTCATTAGAAGAAATTACTAATGTTAAGACAGAGGGTGAATTTGTGATAATAGAAATCACATTGTTTACGGCAATACTGCACAATCCTTCATCTAAAAGGACAATGAGTATTCGTTTGTGTGATTTTTGGAGAGTGGTAGATGCGGTTGATTCTCTGTCGGGTTTGAAAGTAAAGAATAACCGTATATGAATAACACGATTATTCAAAAAGGCAGTCTTCGCACGACTTTAAAGGCTGCCTTTTATCTGTTTTTTACGACAACGAATTCATTGTCGTGTATAAGATGAAAGAAAATTCTCATTTCGTTTGGATATGAAATAAATTTGCAGAAAAGGAAACAAAGATGTTCTTCGTGGTTGTCGAATATGCGATAAGATATTAAAGGCGTTAGATTTAGTCCGTAGACAACCACATTAGACGGATTATTTCTTCGCCTTTCTCTTTTATATGATTCTAAGCGTAGATAGTATCTAAGAGGGTTCAGCAGAAGCGAGTAATGGCGTAACGGGGTTCGATTCCCCATCTGCTACAAATTCAGTCAAATTAAAATCCCCGAAAGCGGAAGTGACTGAGCCGCCAACGGGGATAATAATAACGTTTTAATACTGCAAATGTATGAAAGAAAATTCAGAAAGGCAAGTTTTTAATTACAAGAATGTACCAATTACTATAATTCGGTATAATGGAAAGCCCTATGTTGATTGTAGAAACATTGGTAGATTACTTAAAAGGTGTATTTCAGGGTGGGTAAAAGACAATAGAAATCAAATCGCTATCTATTGTAATGGCAATGGGATAAAAGTAAATAAGGCTATTATAACTAATCGGTGGCTTTTAGAAGATATTGCCCTGATGTATGCTAAGTCCATTAGTAATGACTTCTTTGAAGCCATGAAACAAGCAATCAACAAGTTTAATGTAAGTTCAACTATAAATGATAAACCTATGAATCAATTAACAAAATCAAGTACGAATGAAGAAATCAAAGCATATTTCAATGCTATTTTAAAGTTAGCGAAAGCGAGTGAGAAATATCCAGTTAATTTAGATGAAGTTTGGATGCTTATTTATGAACGAAAAGATAGTGCAGTTAAAGCACTTGTTCGTGACTTTATTGAGAATGAAGATTACAAGCTGCTCCACCGAAAAGCGGAGCAGGTATCGGGGGCTAAATATGTGGATGATTACTATCTTACTGTTTCGTGCCTTGAATACTTTATCGTCAAAAAAGTACGTCCAGTCTTTGAAGTGTATCGTAAAGTTTTTCATAAGGCTGCCGAACATATAAAGCTACTGAAAGAGCCAACCATTAAAGATAAGATAGCGGTGGCCGATTGGCTAACGGGCTTTCTTAATCTGAACGAAAGCAGCAAACTGGCTTTAGCAAAAACTATTGCAGAACCTCTTGGTTTGCCTACACCCGATTATACACCATCAAAAGGTATTCTAAAATCAGCTGGCGAACTTCTGAAAGAAAATGAGTGTCCCATCAGTGCGCAAGTATTCAATCAGAAAATGATTGAGAAAGGTTATATGGTAGAGCTTACTCGCCCATCAAGTAAAGGCGGTGTGAAGAAATTCAAGTCAATAGTAGGTGAGGGATTAGGATTTGGCGAAAATCAAGTGAATCCGAATAACCCTAAGAGTACCCAGCCTCTTTACTATGAAGAGAGGTTTTTGGAATTGCTTGTTTTGTTGCAGTTGAGACAAATAGCTTAAACAAATAATGCGCACCTCATTAGGTTGGGGTGCGCTTAATATGAATATTACAAACTCCCTCCCATTGCGAGATATAAGTTTAAGGCATCTTTTATTCCTTTAATCTGTTTTTGTGATATGGTTTTTATATCGTGATATTGCCTTCCAATAAATTTTATTTTTGCAGTTTTAGCATTAGAAAGTGCCTTTATTAATTCAATGTCATTATTGGAATGGATATTTTCATCACACCATTCCCATATATATCCTCCATTACCTGAATCAGTTTCTACATTATTGGGGATAAATTCATAAGCTTTATTGTCAATAGAAAATTGATATTTGCGAATGAATAACCAATCGTCAGAATAATATTGTATTCTGAGTCTAAAGTTTGATACCCCATCAATATCTTTCATAAAATAACAATATATTCCATTCTGGTTGGTATATTGGGGAGCAGATTTTGGTTTAATCCATGTTAGTTCACGTGGGTCAAATTCGTCCTTGTTAAATGTAAATAAAGAGGATATTTTTTTTACTGTTATAGAATCAATAGGATTTTGTTTTTCTTTTTTTATGTCCGATATTGTTTTTCCAATGTTATCATCTAAAGACATAACATTATTTTTTATATTGTCAAGGGTTGATTGGTTTATATACGGATTTACTTTTTCACCGTTTGAGTTGTACAGTGAGAATTTTATCGGAATATTAACAAACTCTATTCCTTGATTAGTCATATCTTTATAAACTTTTTGAGAAATGCAAAATTTTTGATATGCTTCTAAATACGCAAGGGAATCATTCTTTGAGCTTATCGTCTTAGGTTCCTCCTCCTTCTCATTGTAAGAGTTGCTGAATAATGACTTTTCTTTAACCGTTTCCACATATTTATATGACTTATTGCAACTTGAAAAAGCAAATATTGACAATATCAGAATTAGTGTATTTTTCATGACAGTACATTTATTAACTTAAACGTTTGCAAAAATATCTCAAAAATCAATCATTTCCAATTATTTCACGACAATTATTCCGTTGTCGCATATCAAATACTTGAAATATTGCTGGATAACTTGTATTTGTCGAATTTAGCACAAATGAAAAAATAATGGAGTTTAGAGGAGATACATCTGGATTAGATGAGTTACTTGAAAGTGTAGACGATAGATATTATAATACCCTTTCTCAAATAGGGAGAGACGCCACCCGAAATGCAAAGATTAACAAGACTTATGAAAATAGGACTGGTAACTTGAATAATGCAAATGGGGGGTGTGTTGTCCGTAATGGGAAAATAGTAGATATGTGGGTGGAATCAGACGGTTCTCATTCCGAAGCGGTAAGAAATACAGAGAATCTTCTGATTTATTCCGAAAAATCAAAGGATGGGCTTTATTTGGCTAACGGTCAGCCTTATGCAAGCTATGTCGAAAGTAAAGGATTTGAAGTTATTATGACTAATGGTATCTTGTATGCAGGTAGACAAATAGAAAAAAAATTATAGATATGGCAGGCATTATTTCAAATGTAGACAGTGATGTTCAGAAGTTGCGCAAACTGAAGAACGAGATAGAAAATGTCAAAAAAGCATTGATGGGTATTAATATCAAGGTCGATATTGATATAGCTAAAGGTTTGCAATCACAGTTAACCTCCCTTTTGGGGCAATACGATACATTGGTGGATAAGATTGCGGCAGCGGAAGGAAAGATTATGCTTTCTGCCAGTCGAATCAATAAAGCAACCGAAAAGATTGTCAAAGCACAAGAGGTTGTATCTAAACCTACGGCTGATCCGGCACAGAATGGAGATGCTGCAAGGCAAACAAATACGGCTGAAACGGAAAGTGTTCGGGCGCAAGCAAAGGCTTATGATGACCTAAGAACCGAGATAAACGGTATTCTTGGCACAAGAGAAGAGAATGTCAAGAGAATGATAGATGAAATGAACGCTATCCGTTTGATTAATGCTGAAATTAAGAAAATCAACAAGTCACAAGGTGATTATTCTTCCTTGTCTTCTGCTCAACAAAAACGGCTTGAACAGTTAAACAATTCATTATTGACACATAAAACTGCTTTGTCAGAGGTGAGACAAGCATTGAACAATAATGCTAAACTTGATAATGCTGCCGCTACTTCCATGAATGGGTTATCTCAGTCGTTATCAAGAATGAGAATTGCCTATCGTGAATTGACGGAAGAGGAGAGAAATTCTCCTTTTGGGAAAGAGCTTCTTACTTCCATAAATCAAGCGGATGCAAAAATAAAGGAACTTGATGCTACAATTGGAAACCATCAACGCAATGTAGGAGATTATGCAAAACAATGGAATGGCCTTCAATATCAAATGCAAATAGTAGCTCGTGAATTACCTAATTTTGCTATAGATCCTCAGATTGGCATTATCTCATTGACGAATAATTTACCTTATCTTGTTGACGAACTGAAAAAAGCAAAAGATGCTCATAAGGCTTATATTGCAGAGGTAAAGACTGGAAATAAGGATTTAAAAGCTGTGCCATCTGTTGGAAAGCAAATTGTTTCTTCTTTGCTAAATTGGAATACGGCTATCATTATGGGAATAACGCTTATTACAGCATATCGCAAAGAAATTAAAGACTGGGTTGCTGGTTTATTTAAAGCTAAGGATGCCTTACAAGACGTAGCCTCTTATCAACAGAATCTTAGTAGGATTATGTCTGACAGTGTTAAAGATTCAGCGAGGGAGCGTGTGGAACTCGACACTTTATACAAAGCGACACAGAACCATACGAAATCACTGAAAGAAAGGAACGCGGCTGCTGATGAGCTGAAAAAGAAATATCCTTCATATTTCAGCAATCTGACAAACGAGGCTATTCTTGCAGGTAATGCTGCTTCCGCATACAAGAATCTAACGGATAATATACTAAAAGCGTCGCAGGCAAGGGCTGCGATGAAAATTATAGAAGAAAATTACAATAAAATATACCAGTTACAGAAAGCCATAAACGCAGATACTAATTGGACTAATAGGAATAGAGAAAGTACAAAAGGGGGAACGGCAACTACAACCGTAGTTGTTGGTTCGTCAGTAACCGGGTATACACAAAGCGGTCAGGTTTTGACTAAGGAGGCTGCTGAATACAATCGAAGAACAGACGCTCTGAGAAAGAATAAAGAAGCCGTTGAACTATTGAATAAGGCGAACGAGGAGTTGGTGAAATCAATAGATGTTACTTCGTTGATAGAGAATAAAACCAGTAGTTCTCCTAACAAACAAGATAACCAATCTGACAATCAACTCAAGCAACAAGAGCGCCTTGCAGAACAACTTCTATCTCTCCGCCGTAAGAACCAACAGGACGAAATTAACCTGTTGGATGAAGGAACTGAGAAGAAACTTCGTCAGATTAATTTGGATTATCAGAAAGAAACCGATGCTATCAAAAAGCAGCGCAAGGAATGGGAGGATGCTCAAGGTGGAAAGCTAACCGAAGAGCAGACTTTAGTCATTGACTTAAGAAAGGAGTTAGCAGGTAAGAAGAAAGATAGTGATACGAGTAAAGTTCACGAAGAGGAGGTCAAAGAGTATCAAAAGCTGTTATCTTCGTATCAGGATTATCTTACCAAGCGAAAAAATGCGGAAGATAAGTTTAATGCAGACCGAAAGAAGCTAAAGGATGGTGGAGCTTCTGATGCTCAAATAAATGAATTAGAGTATCAGCGGGATGAAACACTAAAATCCATAGACAATGAGTTTGCCATGCGTGAAGATTCATTCAAGGCGTGGACTGACAATATCGCTAACCTCAGTTTGGAGAAGTTGCGTGAATTGTTGGTACAGGCTGAAAGAGAATTGGAACGCTCTGAGTTCCTTAACCTGAATGACCCAAAGTTAGCCGGACAAAGAGCTAAAGTTACATCTTTGAAGAACATTATCAGTGAGAAAGCCTCAAAAACTGATACATCACCCGGTAAGCGTAGCCAAAAGGAATGGCAGGATTTGTATAAGACACTTTCAAAGGTAGAGAAAGAATTTGATGAGATTGGCACAACAGTAGGTGACACTGCCGGTGAAATCATATCCGCTGCTGGAAATATCGCATCATCGACCCTGCAAATGATTGATGGCATTACAACCCTTGCAAATAGTTCATCTGATGCAATGGCAGGAACAGCGCAAGCTGCATCTAAATCCATCCAAGCAGTAGAGAAAGCATCTGTCATTCTCGCCATTGTCGGTGCTGCTTTACAAATAACGATGAAGATGTTTGATTTATTTGGTGGTGATAATACAACAGAGAAATATGAAAAGACAAAAGAAACTTATGAATCTTACATCAATATCTTAGACAAGGTTATTGATAAGCAACTTGAATTAGCAGAATCCTTATCTGGTGATAATGCAAATGCTGCCTACGAGAAGGCTATTGAACTTGTCAAGACACAGAGCGATGCTGCACGGGTATTGGGTAAACAGTATCTTAATTCCGGTTCTTCGTGGAAATCTCACTCAAAAGGATACAGCGAAGTGGATGATATGTCTTGGGAAGGATGGAATGATGCGGCAAAAGCATTAGGTATGTCTGTTGATCAGTTTAAGAGTAAAATGGGAGGGCGTATGGAAGGTCTTTTTGATCTTACTGATGAACAGCTTGAAAAACTACAAGCAGAAGCACATATATTCTGGGCGCAGTTGGATTCTGATACTCAAAACTATGCCAACCAAATAGCGGAAGGTGTCGCTCAAGTGAAAGAAGTATTAGAACAACAAATGACAGACACAACGCTCATTGATGTGGATACATTAAGGAACGATTTCCATGACCTTCTAACTGATATGGATGCGGATTCTGCTGACTTTGCCGATAACTTTGAAGATTACATGAAGAATGCCATCCTTAACTCCATGCTGAAAGAGTCCTATATGGGCAGATTGGAAGAGTGGCGAAAGAAGTTTTATGCTGCCATGGACGATGGTGTGACTGAACAAGAGTATAACGATTTAAAAGAGGAAGGGCAACAGATTGCTGATGATATGAAAGCTAAGCGTGAAGCAATGGCTGATATGTTTGGTTGGAAATTTGAATCTTCTTCGCAGGAAGCAACTGCTAAAGGATTTCAAGCTATGTCTCAAGATACCGGCGAAGAACTTAACGGACGTTTTACTGCTTTACAGGTAGCTGGCGAAGAAATTAAAAATCAGAATGCTATTCAAGTACAGTCACTAAATCTTCTCACAATGAAATCAGAAGACATCTTTCGTGTAAATACAGAGATAAGGAACATCGCTGACGATACTCGTGATCTGATAGCACAATCTTATCTTGAACTGGTACAGATTTCAGAGAATACAGGGGCTATTATAAAGCCAATACAACAAATGCAGAAAGATATTGCAGAAGTAAAAAAGAACACATCAAAATTATAGATTATGGCAATTGAGTTACTGATAAATAATAAAAATGCTTACGCCACATGGGGAGTAAGAATGGGAGAGGGATTTCTTGATGTAATAGGGGCATCCGCTCCCATGAAGGATTTTATTGAGAACAAAAGCCGACTTGAACATGGGAAACGGGTAATAATCAATGATCCTAAAGTTGATGAACGGGAAATAACACTTTCTTTTACAATTGAGGGTAGTTCTCAGTCCGATTATCAATCAAAGAAGAAAGCTTTCTTTGATGAACTTTATAAAGGTAAGGTCGATATTCAAGTTCCGGCTAATAGTAACGATATTTATCATCTAATTTATCTTGGGAAAAGTATCACTTATGCACAGAGTTTAGATCGGATGTTCGGGAAGATATCAAGCAAGTTTTGCGAACCGAATCCAAATTTAAGAATCTAATTTACGACATTAATTGCATTGTCGTATATGGAAGCCTTAATTGTTAGGGCTTCTTTTTTTTGTCATTTAACTTTGGCACTATGAATGAGGTGAAAGTCAAAGACATATCAGGAAATGAGATTTTTTCAACTCCTATAGATTTAGGCAGCAAGAGAAAGTTTCAGTTAATGAAGGAAGACTACGTTGTTTTAAAGTTTTCCCTCGTTGATCCGGTTTTCTTTAAATTAGGTTATTATATTGATCTTCCCAATGATCCTACCGGCCTGTTTGATATTGTAGACTTGCAAAAGCCTACATACAACGATTCTACCGGTGGTTACGATTACGAACTACGTCTTGACGCTTATTATTGGAAATGGAAGAATAAAAAATTCTTCTATACTCCCGAAAATGCCGGACGCGAAGCCGGTTGGAGTCTGACTGCCACCCTTGATACCCATTTGGGTGTATTCTTGAAAAACCTTTCCGTATTAGGATATGACTATAGGGGTACAACGTTTGAATTTGAAATAGACTATAGCGTTGTTTCTCAATCAGCCAAACTTGTTACCTATGACAATACCAATCTTATCGATTCCCTTTCCCTGATGGCTGAGACATGGGAATGTGAATGGTGGATAACCAACCATGTCATTCATTTCGGTAAGTGCGAGTTTGGTGATCCTATCGATTTGGAATCAGGGGTGAACGTAGAGGCGATGGAACGTAGCGACAGTCAGAGTACTTATGCTACCCGCATTTATGCCTTTGGTTCTACACGTAACATTCCGGATACATACCGGAAAAAGCTTGTATTCGATGTTAAATCGGTCAATGGAAGAAGGATTTCCGATACGTCAAGAAAACTGGATGCCGGGTATTTCCCGGTAAGCTCTTACAGAAATGACGATGATATTGTTTTGTCTTACGAAAAGCCTTATTCGATAATGACAAACAGCCCTGCCAAGTATAGTATATTGATTCCGGTATCCAAGAATATGCCGGCCGGGAAATACAGCATTCAAGCGGATAATATAACAGCCGGAATAACAGACCCTAACCAAGTCGGACTTACTGTTCGTAACTTCAAGAGTACATTCAGTATCGAATATGTAACGGGAGGAGAGACGAAGCAGATTGAGATACAGACAAAAACAGAGGAGCGGGAAGGCAAGTATACTCCTACGGTTAAGTTTGATAACGCCATATTCACGCTTGAAGGCGATGCATCGGAATGTAGTATACGCATTGACTCATCTGTAGAATTCATAATCGATGAAGCAAATATACATTTCAATATTGCTTGCTACGGTGTAGTAAAGAATGAGAATAAAGGTGCTGATGTTACTGTCACTTTTATCTCAGGAGGTAATGCCGGTAAAACATTTGATGCGGTATATAATCCGGAATACAAAGCTGGCGAAGAATCGAATGTGATAGAGTTACCCGAAGGAGTCACAGCATCTTCTGGTGATATGTACACGATTGATAACATCATCAAAGGGAAAGTCCCCACCAATTATTTCAGTAAGGATGACGCTGAATTGACGGTTAGCGGTGTTGTACAGAAGCGCTTGATGCTTCCTTCTGATGTTCCTTACGTAGATGCCTATCGCTACAGCCCTACAGGTGAACGTATATATATCGGAGACCCGCGTTATGACAGTCCGCATAATGTGGAAATGCCCGTAGAGGAAGCCGTTGAAGAGATAGTCATTTTTGAGGATGAATATGCAAAATATATCGGTTCCACAACAGAAGTTCCGGAACCGGATATTGTCGAGGAAGAGGACAGCGAAGGGAATAAGACAGGCAATACGCATCTTGTGTACACATTCAAAGATGCAGGGCTTAAGGACTTCTATGATAATTATCGTATAAAAGGTGAAGACATCCGTGTGATATTCCAGACCGGTAAATTGGCAGGCCTTGATTTTGTTGTAGAGCTGAAAGATAGCAGTGATAGTGGTACTACTTTCGAAATTGTCCCGAATGAAGACTACGGTCGCTTGTTACCGGACGATGTACTTTTCCCCCAGTCGGCTCATGTGGAAGACGGGAAAAAAATACCGGCTGATACTTACATCCTTTATGGGTTTGATACCGCATTCCTCTCGGAGGATATGCTTCCTAATGCGGAAAAAGAGTTACTCTCGACCACTCGGAAGTATATAAAAAAGACTATGGTAGATCCGTCTACTTATAGTTGTACAATGATGTCTGATGTTGTATACGACAAAGACGACAATCATAGACTCTTTGAAGCAGGAGACCGGGTCAATCTCATCAATAAAGGATATTTTGAAAATGGTCGTCAATCCCGCGTAATCGGATTTGAATACAATCTTGATATTCCCTATGATTCTCCGGTTTATATGATTGGGGAAACTGCTCCGTATTCGCGAATCGGGGAAATTGAGAGTAAAATCGATTCATTGGCTTACAAAGGTCAGACGTACAGCAGTAACACTTCTGTTAGCGGTGGCGGGGCAAGCGTGTATGTGATTGGCGTTAACGACACTACTGCTCCTTCGGATAGAAATGTCTTTTCTGCAAAGAATTCTCTTTCAAAGTTTCTTCGAAAAGACATCCCGAATTCAGCCGACGAGCTCATCACCTTCATAAAAGGCTTGATATCTCAAGGCTTGGTCACCGCAGGCGGCGGTATCCAGTTGGGTAAGAGTTTTGCCGGCGGTATAACCGGACATGGCGGTCTCTTTACCTCATCCGGCCATGGCGAACTCAGATCTTTGCGTGTCAATGAATGGTTTGAAACTTCTGAATTCAGGTACAACTATGTGGACGTCACCACCGGTGAGAAGTGGTCTGCTCCGGGAGGTGGCATTGTAGAATCAGTTGTAATGGATACCGGTCCGGAAGGGAATGAATTGAATACCGGTGTGGTGACCTTGAAACTGGAAGCCGGCCAGATTGGCGCGGTCGCTTTCGATGATTTGGCCATGGGTATGTACCATTATGAGAGTGGTAATGCTACGGAGGATTACGATGATGGCAAGGGCAACCGCCGGTTCTCCGGGTTCACGACTGTGTTTTTCCGTATTACTGAGATTATAGAATCGGGACTCAACAGCAAATTCCGTTTTGAGCTTCGTAGCGCTTCGGATAACTATCCCAATCCCGTGCCGCCTACCGCAATGATGCACTTCGTATGTTTTGGTAATGTGAGCAATAAGTCCCGTCAGTCAAGTATGTACCAGACACGCACATACACAAGGTATCTTAAGAATGTGGACTGGTGGGAATTCTCATTCGGTAACATCGCAATGCAGTTCGGGGACCTTTCCAACCTGTCCGTATTCGGTGCGGACATGACCGGGTATTCCGCTTATGTCGATAGCCTGTATTTTACCGGCAAGATAGAACAGTTGGAAAAGATCGTTGAAGATACGCTGGGAACGGGCGACTTGCGCATGGAGATTGATTCAAGTGCCGGAAACCTGTTTGTCGATGATAATATAGACACGACCCTTACTGCCAAGGTACTCCGCTATTTCAAGGATGTCACAGGCGAAGTGACCAGATGGGAATGGACGAGGGAATCCGGTACAGAACTGGTAGACATAGCGAGTGATGCAATCTGGAATGAAGATCATTCCTCCGCCCGTGAGAGTGTGCATATAACAAAAGATGACGTAAGAACCGATTCAGTGAAATTCATATGTGAAGCCACTGTAGGCGCGGCAAAGGTCAGAGAAGAAGTAACATTTTAAAAAGATAAATATATGGTAGCATTTAACAAAGTCTATTCCCCTCTTCTTACGCAATTATCCTTGTCGGTCAAGGAAGGGGCCTTGATACAGGATTATGATGTAGACAATAAGATCTACACTCCGGACCGTCGTATCCGTCCTACTATGATACAACCTCAATGTTCCGTTGTAGATCGGGAAGGAGTCATTGAAAGCGGGATAGTGAACCGCTATATCACCGATGTAAAATGGTATGAGAACCGTATTGATGATGATCACTTGATACAATCGACAAGTACGCAATACAAAGTTGACATATCAAGCAACACTGATAGCCGTGGGCATATTATAGTTTACAAGAATGTTCCGTTTGACGCTCCTGTCACACTGATTTTTACGGCAACATTTGTCGATCTCGTAGGTAATAAGATACGTCGTAAGGCCTATTTTATGGAAAGCATAACATTGGCCACCGACTCATATTCCAGTTCTCCTTTAGTGCTGAAACCGAGCATGCCGAGGGGTAATAAATACAATCCGCTTACAAATCTTAAATACATGACATTGGCGGCCGATTTATGTTCTGGAAATACGGTTATACCTGCCGCTTACTGGTGGTATAGAAAAAGAAACGGACAAGAGACATTGGTTACTGATTACGTAGGACATAACTTACGTGAACTGCAAGTACCGGCAACAGAATTGGAAAAAGGGAAATTGAATCAGTATGTCTGCAAGGTACAGGACTGTCGTCAGAATCTGACGGATGTACGCAATGAGTACTTGCAGGAGGAACTCGACAAGATATCCGACTACCCCCGCAATCTGCTTGCCAAGCAGTATTTTCTCGATCTGAACGATGAGGTTCAGCCCGGTGTCGTAACTGAGGGAGAAGATGCGGACGGGAAGTATATTTGTGTGCCTAACCCAGAGAAATTACGTACTTATGTAGGTGGAGATGAACAACGTGATTTATTCTCCGGAAAGATGTCTTTCAAGGAGAATACAGTATATGTTCTACGTGTTGTGGGGAAGTATGTTTCTGAAATAGACTCCCAATGGGGTTTTTCACTTAGAATAGTGTACACGGACGGTACATTTTCATCGCCATTACGATTTGACTACAAGGCTAATAAAAAAACAGAGGCTATATATATAAGTGATTCTGGAAAAACTGTCTCTCATATTTCATGTACATATGGGAATAATTATCCGACATACATCTACGACATCCAGATCACCGAGGAATACAATTACAATTTGCTTGAAGGGGATACGGAAGAGGTAACGATTAATATTGAAGACAATGGAACTAACAGTGATAATTATAAAATTGCTGCAAGAAATATTTCAAAATCTCTAAATACTGGCAATAAAGTAACTGTTTCAATAGGAGACGTTGTTAATTTGAAAGGTGAATCTACTGAATATACAGTTCTTATATATCAAATGCAAGAAAGTGGAAATCAAAGTGTAAGTAGTATTCTTTCTGCGACTAAAAAAACTTCGATATTAACTATACACAGTAGTTTTAATTCGGCTTACCCCTATATGTTATATTTATATGCAGGCAAATCAGGGGCTACAGTGGGTAATGCTGTACAATACAAGAACGTCCAACTTCTTGAAGGCGAGTACGCTTGGAATGTGCTTGGTGAGGATATAGAAGAACTGGTGGTTGGAGAAGGTGCAGATCATCAAGGTAAATATAAATATATTCAGTTTAATAATGAATTGACTATTGGTGGTAAATATACTTTAGATATTGGTGATATTGTTAATTTAAAAGGTGAAGCTACTGAATACACAGTCTTTATTCAACAAAATAATGGAGATGTCTCAACTATTGTTTCTGACGTTCTTAAAGTTACGGATACAAAGAGAGTAACTTTCACCATTAATGATAAATATGTGAAAAATCAAAATATCACAACAAGTTTACTTCTCTTTGCTGGTGTTTCAGGTGCTACCTCCGGCAACATAGTTCAGTTCAAGAATATCCGTCTTTTGCAAGGCGGGACAGTCCTTCCGTCCGTACCGGCATATACCCCTCACTTCATTCCATCCGCACCGGATATCGAAGTAGAGTCTGAATCGATACAGTTACCGGAAGGGTACCGTCCGGACGTGCAGGGAAAGACGATCAATCATGAGTTTGCATTGACATCTGAAATGCCGGCATATAACGTCAAAGTTGTCACCCCTTATGGAGATGATTCCGGTGTGATTTCTATCCCCAACAACGTGAAGTTATTCCCTGCCTGGATACAGGTGGATGTTGCCGGTATTGGTACTCTTGATAATCCGGAGAAATACTTCTCTGCCGATTGGGGTAATGGCTTGAAGGGCATGAATGTTCTTCTTGATGCTGATGATATCGGATTGGGTGTGCAGGAGGTAGAACCGGACGTGGTTGAAGGGCTGGATAAGGTGAGGTATGCGGCAAGTGGAATAAACTTACCATTTAATAATATAGAAGATTTTGTTGAAGGAAGCAGGATTGTCTTAGAAATTCCACCTAATACACCTAATAAGAATGCTTACATTAGTTTCAGGAAGGATGGATTTGGCTTATTAATAATGTATAATGTAAATGGAAATGTTTCTCTGTTTATATATGGATATAACAAAAGAATGTCAACCATTATAAAATATGTAGAAAGTGTAATTCTGCGTTGTGAGTTACTAATTGGTGCAACCTTGGAAGAATGTCAGCTTTTTTTAAACGGAAAACTTTATACCGGTTCATTTGGTAATATCGAAAATGGTGGAGGGAATTCCTTTAATATTGATGTGAATTCGCGTGTATCATTAGTGGAAATTTATTCTCCGGAAAATGCACTCTTGCATAAATGGGACTTCGAAGGAAGCACTGATGATGAAAGATTATCAGATAAAGCAGAAACAGAGAATAAAGTTAATTTTAGTAAAAGTGATGGTTTTGAATTTATCCCCGTATAACAAAAAATCAAAAATTATGGCAAGATACATATTTATAGACAGAAAGACAGCCCTTGAAAAAGGACTTATCACCTCAGAGTCGGCATGCCGTCAGAATGCAACGACAGTAGTGTTGATCGAGGATGAGCTTAAAAAGCTCGGTGATGACGTTGACAAGGTGATTGAAGAACTTGGCGCTGTTGCGATGGATACAAAGCAGGCGTTAAAAGAATTACAGAAGAGAGAATGGAATGTATAAACAATTAATATAAAAAATTATGGGAGATAATAGAATTGTAGCCAGAGGGAGCACGACTCTTAAGAGAGTAAGGAATGCAGGAACCGTATCGATGAACCTGATCAATTTGGGTACGTCATTGACTCAATATATAAGCGGCAGTACTCCTAATCCCGACTGGACACAGGAAGGGAGTCATCCGATTGTTATTCCGTTGACCCGGTATTCACGGTATTCTGATCCTATTTTTGAATACAACAAAGTGGATTGGTTTTATGACGGTCAGCCTATTGCTGATGATGACGCACGTTTTGACAAGACAAAGACACAAAGTTACATGGATCATGAGATCCCATGTCTGATTGTCAAGGCTAACCTTGGATTGGATATTACAAGCAGTAAGCTTATAGCATGTGTCGGTACGGTAACCATAGACGGCATTCTTAACCAGGCTTCTGCTGACATTCCCGTTAAAAGACAGGAAAGCTCCGAGTCTACATATATAGGTGAGCTTACCCTTCCGGCAGACAAACCTGCATTTTCTTCAACGATAGACACATTGCCGATTTCCGCCCGGTTAATGAAGGGTGGTGACTCTGTTTCTAATTTTACCGTGGGTTGGTATCGTCTTGTTGCAAATGATACGGACGGAGTGGATGACGGTTTGGAAGAGTTGGGCAAAACAGGTAATCCGATAACGATAAGCAAGAATGAGGTTGACCTTCGCGAAGTGATAGTAGCTAAATTCATAGTCGAAAGTTTAGGTGTCGTCGATACTAAGATGCTTGTTATTGAAGACCTGTCAGACCCTTATGAAATGGTATATGAATATGATACCCAAGTAGACGGTGTCCTTGATGAGACAAATGGCATTACTACTACGGTAAAGGTTATTCACCGTGACAGTAAGATCGTTGACGAGCGTTTCAAATTCTTCGCGTTTGAATTGATGAATGGAATAGAGCGAATTAACGGTTCAAAGGGGGCATCCAACTCTTATAAAGTGACAAAGGATGATTTCGACAAGGCCAAAAGCGATGAATTGACACTTGAAATTGAAGCTTCGGACAGAGAAGAATAGAAATATGAGAGCAAGAGGAGTAGCATCTTTACGTCGAATTCCCCGTACCCCTTCGGTGTCAATCCTGCCGGGGGAACGGGTGTTCCATAAGCTCCCGGACGGGACTTATGAACCTGCTACGATCACGCTCGAAGCTGTGGTAAACAATGTCGATAACCCTAAATACCGGTGGGGACGCATTGTAGGCGGTAGCTTCCAGCCGTATTCCGTGGTATACAGCCATATGATCGCCTCTCCGGTGCATGCCGGTGTGGTAGCCGTTAAGGTCACGGGTGACAATGTACCCAACGCGATAATTGCTTCCGAGACACTTACCATAGTGGAGGATGGCGTGTCACCGGTGCAGTACAAGATCGTGGTTAAACAATTAAATCGTGTCGTAGATTCGATTTCTTGTGACTCATATGGCAATCCCAAACTTTATTATCAGGCAACGGCATATCTATATAAGATAACCGGAGACATCGAGGAACTTTGTGAGGATTTTAATTGCGTAGTCGTTTACTATAAGAATGGCACACAGACGGACACAAGCATCAGTACCTCCCCGTCGGGCAGCTATGTTTTTGACGTGTCCGGTGATTATGATTTGATCCGTGTCGGTTTTGTCGATTTGGAATCGGGCAAAGACATCATAGAGACCAGTCTGGCGAAAGTATATGACGGTGCTCCGGCAGTGCAGTACAGCATTGAGATATTGCAAAAAGGAAAATCTGTTTCTACGATAGCCAGTGACGCGGAAGGATATCCCAAGTTGGAACCGTATGCCATTGCGAGACTTTATAAAAAGATCGGAAATAATGAAAGGGTTGTGTGTTCCGACTACTATTGCAAGGTAGCGTCAATGAATACAGAGGATGATATCAGTAACGAAGAGGAAAGCGGTGTTCCTGTGTCGGATTATGAATTTGAGGTTGCGGACAATTACTATGACAGCTTTGCCGTATCGTTTTTTGACAAGGCATCTAAAAAGACGGTTGCAGAGCATTCGATAAGCAGAACCTATGACGGGTCAACTGGCGCGAACGGATATACATATCGGTCACGAGGCATGTTTACAACCGGTGAAACCTATGTATGGAATAGCGAGTACCGTGATATCGTGTTCTCATGGTTCAACGAAAAGTTGTATGCGTTCCGTGTCAAGAACAAAGGAACTTCTGTGACAGTTCCCCCTACTGCTTCCAATGGCGATGATAATTGGGATGATGCCAGTGAATTTGAATTTGTAGCTACCGATCTGCTTTTGGCGCAAAACGCGGTCGTAGATGTGCTCGGTACGTCCAAAATCTATATAGGCAATCTTGACAAGACCGAAGGATGGGAAATGACCAAAGGCGCAATCAAGCATACCGGTACGGGACTCGAATTGACCAAGGACGGAAAGTTGTCCGCACCTTCAGGTGGGATAACAATAGGTACAAAATCCGTTGAAGGCATGATTGACGATATTCATATCGGAGGCAGGAATTATGCCCGCGGCACATCCGATGAATGGAGTGAGAGTGTTACATTGGAGGGTAGCACAAATCAGACATTTTCTTTGTATGACTGTTACCTTACCGACGTAAAGGCCGGGGATGTCGTATGTTTTTCCTTTAGCCTTGAATACAGCAACATAGTAAAGAACTCGAATCCCATATTCCAATTGCAGGCTCCGGGCAGTGATACAGGATGGGACAATGGTGGTATGGGCGCTAATATTCTTCCGTTTGTTCAGGCAGGTAGTGGTACTGTCCGTGTTGTTGCGTTCTATACCGTCACGGAATACCAGCTAAACAATAAGTATTGGCCGGTTGGTATCCGTTGCGACAACATTGCTGGAAGTGTTCGATACAAGAATTTCAAATTCGAGATAGGAACAAAGCCTACGGACTGGTCACTTGCTCCGGAGGATTATGTCGAGACGGGGATTGACATTCAGAATCGGAAGATTACGTTAAAAGCTGATACTACCGTATTTCAGAATAATGCCGGGGAGGATATTGCAATATTTGACGATGATGGCATTGTTGCTAAAAAGGTGGAGACGTCTATAAATGGCAAAAGGATAATTATTGATCCTGCTGACAAGTTGATTAAAATGTATAATGAAAGCAATCAATTAGTATCTGAATATGGATTTTCATCAGAATATTTTCCCGGATTGGACTTATTCCTTTATAAAGGGAGTACAAATGAAATATTTGCTAAGTCGCACATGGAGGCAAATTCGATTTATATTGAATCCTTAGATGCAGAAGAATCTGTATGTAGAGTACTTTTGTCTCCATTTGGAATCTCGTTTTATAAGAATGGAAAACTTACAAAATCTTATCCGAATCAATAACTAATCCGCCCTACTTTCCCAAGCAAGGCGGTGAAAAATAAATAAAAACAGATTATGCGTTAATCTGTCTGACGCAAATATAGTAATTAATTGTTGAAATAGAGAAAAATGCAAGCAAATGTTGAAGCAGTTGATAAGCTGTCTAAATCCGCAATTGAAATTGCCCAAGCCGCAGGAGATCTTGGGGCATTGAAAGTCATGTTCGGCTTTGCCGTCACCTTCACCGCGTTATTGCTAATCGTATTTGTTGCTCAAATAGTAAGCAATCAGAAAATGCTTAGGGCGATCAAGGAGACAAGTGACAAGACAGGACGGTACTTCAGTGACCTGAATAACAGGAGTGTTGGTAAAGAGGAAGCAAAGGCGATCACAAAAGAGACACTTGACCGAAGTTGTGCGCTCGTTAAGTACTATATATTGAAAATAAGGATGGAAAATCATCTGGTCAACAAGGAGGCTACCTTCAATAAGATACGACTGATGATTGACAATGATTTCAACGGGCAGAGAGCCTTTCTGGGGAAATTCTTGTATAAGGAAAAGCAACTCAGCTTCGTGGCCACATTGGAGGATAACCAGGCTATTTCAAATTTGATGACCGAACAGGTGTACCTTCCTACCGATAACTTCACCGTGTCTTTGATGAGTCAGGCTGTAGGCGTATATTTTGACGGATTGAAGTTAAGGCTATTGGGTAAGATAGATGAATTATAACCATTAATTAAAAGGAGATATAAAGATGAAAAAGAGAGTTATTGTATTGGCAATTGTCATTGCCGTAATCGTAGGTGTGATGCTGTACATGCATTATACTCCGTTTTGGGTGAATATTACCACTGTGGTTTCATTTGCGATAGGTGCTGTAGCCGGATGGGTTTCGAATGTGGTTTATCGTAGGTATTTCAAGAAAGAGGAGGAAAAGAAATGAAAGTATTAATTGACAATGGCCATGGTGCGAATACTCCGGGCAAACGTTCACCGGATGGAAGATTAATAGAATACGCGTATGCCCGTGAGATAGCCGGACGTGTAGTGTTTGAATTACGTAAAAAAGGAATTGATGCAGAGCAGATTGTAAAAGAGGAAGTAGATGTCCCTTTGTCTGAACGTTGCCGTAGGGTTAACGAATATAAAGCAAGTGAAGCAATCCTCATCTCCATCCATTGTAATGCAGCCGGTGGTGGTTCTACATGGATGCAGGCACGGGGTTGGGAAGCTTGGACCAGTATGGGACAAACGAAAGCTGATAAGTTGGCTACCTGTTTGTATGAAGCTGCAGAAAAGTATCTTCCGGGAATGAAGATCCGGAAGGATATAACAGACGGTGATCCGGATAAAGAAAGTGGTTTCTATATATTGAAGTATACGAAGTGTCCGGCAGTACTCACCGAGAATCTGTTTCAAGACAACAGGACGGATGTGGACTTCCTGCTTTCCGAAGCTGGTAAACGTGCCATTGTGGATTTGCATGTAAATGGAATTATCAATTACTTGTCTTTATGAAATCACTACCATGGGTATTAGTAATAATGTTGCTGATTGCTTGTGTGACTGCTTGTTTTTGGCCACGCAAGCCTTTACCGGCAGAAATACGCACCGAGACAAAAGTAAAGACCGTTGTAAGAGTTGATACGTTACTTATCTGTGCGCCTATGGCTCCGCTATTGATCGTCCGGTTGACAGATACTATGCATATAGGTGATACAATCGTTCAGCGTGAACAGGCTTATTATGAGGATAGCCTTTACCGGGCATGGGTATCCGGTTATCGTCCGAGATTGGATAGTATGCAGATATTCCCGAGGACAGTGTACCAAACGGTTACAAATGATATTTATCATACCATTACCCCGAAGAAAAAGCGTTGGGGATTTGGTTTACAGGCTGGATATGGTTATCCGGGTGGCTGGTATGTGGGTGCTGGGGTGAGTTGCAACTTATTTATGTGGTAATTGTTATAATAGTGTAGAAGCTTACTTGTAGCGACAAGTGACATTCCCCGGTT